>FWPV01005046.1_pt1 | contig 26906 bp, 30 predicted proteins | sample 2228371 | NCBI WGS metagenome assembly FWPV01 (sample SAMEA103939776, study PRJEB20133) | metagenome
CCGCGACGAGCGCGAGCACGAAGACCGCCTCTCCGCCGGCGAGGGCCGCGACCCCCCCCCGCCCGACCGCTTCGTCGCGCCCGCGGCGCACGCGTCTCACGACGTCGAAGATCACGAACAGCGCCAACCCGACGGTCAGCAACAGCAGCGAGGTGGCGAAGAACCAGACCGGCCCGCCGAGCCCGATGTCACCGTGCACTAGCCGGCCACCTCGGCGAGCGTGCGCACGATCGTAGTGAAGAACGGCTGCCCGTCGGTGCCGCCGCACGCCGGGTCGACGACCCTCTCGGGATGCGGCATGAGGCCGAAGACGTTGCCGCGCTCGTTACAGATGCCGGCGATGTCGTCGAGCGCGCCGTTCGGTGCGCTGCCTCCCTCGGCACTCGAACCGTCCGGCTCACAGTAGCGCAGCACGACCTGGCCGTTGGCCCTCAGACGTTCGAGCGTGGCGGCGTCGCACGCGTAGTTGCCCTCGTTGTGATTGATGGGCACCTCGAGCACGGTGCCTTCCGGCAGGTCGAGCCAGTCGCACGACCCGTCGACGCGCAGCGGCACCGTCCTGCAGATGAACTTGAGGCCGCGGTTACGCAGCAGTGCACCGGGCAACAGGTGCGCTTCTGTCAGTATCTGGAAGCCATTGCATATGCCGAGCACCGGCCCGCCCTTCTCGGCGAAGCGCACGACCTCACTCATGACGGGGCTGAAGCGGGCGACCGCGCCACAGCGGATGTAGTCGCCGTAGCTGAAACCGCCGGGCAGCACGACCGCATCGAAACCGGAAAGCGATGTGTCGCCGTGCCAGACGTACTCGGCCTCGAGGCCTAGGTAGCGGCACGCCCCCACGACGTCCTGCTCGCAGTTCGATCCCGGGAAGACGACGACGCCGAACCGCATGCGCTACTCCTCGACCTTCTCGATGCGGAAGTCCTCGATGACCGGGTTGGCGAGCAGCTTCTCGCACATCTCGGTCACGGCCTCGAGCGTGACGTCGCCCGCCAGACGGATGTACTTGCCTATCTGCACCGACTCGACGCCCTCGTAGCCGAGGTTGGCGAGCGCCCGCTCGGCGGTTGCGCCCGGCGGGTCGAAGATGCCGGACTTGTAGGTCACGAAGATCTCATAGCGCGCCATACGTGCTCGCTCCCCTTCTTACCGCGCGGTCAGGGCCTGCTGGAGCCGGTGTCTGCGTCCGTCTCGGCGTTCTCGGTGTTGCGTCCTGTCACGTCGGCCTTCGCCGCATCGTCCTCGCGTGTCATCTCGGCCTTCGCCGCATCGCCCTCGCCGGCATCCGCTTTCGGCAGCCTGCCGCCGGACTCCATCCACTCCTTGCGGAGCGGGCGCATCTTCGTCCAGTCGATGAAGATCGCGGCCAGTATCATCGCGTAGCCCGCACCGAGCACCCAGTTGCCGATGGCCCGGCGCGCCGCGTCCTGCCACATCCACCACGCCAGCGTGGAGAACACGATCGCAGCGCCGAGGAACACCCACCAGATCGTCCGCCAACGCTTGTACTCGGGCGTCGGGGGGTGGATGGAGACGGGAGCCGGGCGCCGCGCAGGCGACGTATTCTTGCCGCCCGATGCAGGGCGTGAGCCTGACGCCGGCGCCCCGCCGGCCGCGCGCTTCGGCTTGACCGACGCCGCTGACTTACGGGTCTTGCCGGTCGGCGCGGTGTACTTGCCGTACCGCTCGTTCATCGGGTTCCTGCGGGCCATGTGCGCTACGCCGCCCCTTCCGGTTCGAACGTACGGCCCGTGATGAGCTCGTACGCCTGGATGTACTTGGCGCTGGTGGCCTCGATGATGTCGGGAGGCAACGCCGGCGCCGGCGCCTGCTTGTCCCAGCCGCTGCTCTCGAGCCAGTCGCGCACGAACTGCTTGTCGAAGCTCGCCTGGCTGCGTCCCGGTTCGTACTCGTCGGCGGGCCAGAAGCGGCTCGAATCCGGCGTGAGCACCTCGTCGATCAGCGTGAGCCTCCCATCGACGTCGCCGAACTCGAACTTCGTGTCGGCTATGATGATGCCGCGTGACGCCGCATGCTCGCGCGCTTTCGAGTAGATCGCGATCGAGGTGTCGCGCAAAGCGGCCGCCATCTCCTCGCCGACGATCTCGACCATGCGTTCGAAGCTTATGTTCTCGTCGTGCTCGCCGATCTCGGCCTTCGTCGAGGGCGTGAACAGCGGGTCCTCGAGCTTGCTCGAGTCCACCAGACCATCGGGCAGCGGGATGCCGCAGACGGTCCCCGTGCGCTGGTACTCTTTCAAGCCGCTGCCGGCGAGATAGCCGCGCACGATGCACTCGACCGGCCAGACCTTCGCCTTCCTCACCAGCATGAAGCGGCCGCGCAGGTACTCCGCGTGCGGAGCGAACTGCTCGGGAAGGTCCGCGATGTCCGTCGATAGCAGGTGGTTCTCGACGACATCGTCCAGGAGCTCGAACCAGAACAGCGACAGCTTCGTGAGCACCTCGCCCTTGTACGGGATGGGAGACGGCAAGACGAAGTCGAACGCACTGATCCGGTCACTCGCCACAAGTAAGAGCTTGTCGCCGAGGTCGAACAGGTCGCGGACTTTGCCTTGCGAGTCCGGGGTCGGTGTCGTGAGGTCGGGCACGCTCAGCTCCTTCACCAGCGCTCGATCATCAGCGGACCGTCTACGTGGCACGCGGCCGAACACGGCCGGCGTCGCTTTGCCATTGTAGGGGAAAGAGGGACCTGCGGGGCCGCCGTCGGACTACGGAGGCGGACATCGGCGCGCATCTGTCACCGCCACCGCGCGGATCGGCGTGGCCCCGCATGGGTCCGGCAGCCGCCCCGCCTGCGACCGCCTCGTTCACCCGAGGGTCAACTGCAGCGCGTACACGTACCCGAGGAACCCGTGCAACGCCGCTGCGGCAAGCAGCGCCCACGCCCCCCACTTGTGCACCTTGAGGTGGAGCGAGCCCTTGAGTCTGATCTTCCGCATGCCCTGCAGGACCTGCAGGACCATGAGCGCCATGAGGAACGTTCCTCCGAACGTGAGCATCTCTGGCTTGACCACGAATCCGAAGATCATCGGAGGTCCTTTCGCAGGCGACCGGGTTCCGGTTGCCTCAGTTGATACCCGAAGGTGCTTCGGCCACGCGCCTTCACTCTCAGCGGAACCCATTGCTGTTTCCGTGCGTCCAAGTGGGTAGAACCCGGCTGAAGAGGGTGGCGAGAATGAGGAGACTTCCGTACACCGCCACTGTCATGGCGGCGGTGCTCGTAGCGGTCCTTGCGGGCTGCTCCGCGACGTTACCGGACGAGCCCGCAGGTATCGAGGGTGTGGTGACGAACGTGGACGAAGCCGTCAGCGGCTCCTTCGTCTACCTGGTCGAAGTCCCCGAGGCGCAGCGGGGCAGCGATGAGGTGGCCGGCTACGTGTCTGACAAAGCTGCTGTGACCGCCGACGCGGATACGGCGCTCTTCGACGACAACGGAGAGAGCGGCGATTCCGTGACCATCGCGGAAGGCTCGCGCGTGCGCGTGTGGTTCGAGGGGGCCGTCGCCGAGAGCTATCCCGTGCAGGGCCGCGCCAAGGTGATCCAGGTCCTCGCGGAGTCGCCGCTCTGATCACGACTACGCCAGCGGGACACGCAGAGAGAATCGCGTGCCCCCGCCCGTGCGCGGTTCGGCCATGATGCCCCCACGATGCCTCTCAGCGATCTCCTTCGTCACCGCGAGCCCGATTCCGAGTCCTCCCGTCGAGCGCGCGCGTGCGTCGTCCGCACGCCAGAACCGGCTGAAGAGGTGAGGCATGTCGTCGGGCCTGATGCCGATGCCGGTGTCGTCGACGTTGACTATCGCACATCCGTCGCGGTACTCGATCGAGACGTGTACCGCGCCCCCTGCCGGCGTGTAGCGGGCGGCGTTGCTGAGCAGGTTGCCCACGGCTTGCTGCAACCGGTCTGCATCACCCACGACCACCATGCCGCGCGGGATCGAAGAGCTCAGCGAGAGCTCGGCCGCTTCGAAGAGCGCCTCGTGGGTCTCGACCGCGGCGCTCACGGGATCGGCGATATCGATGCGCCGCATGTCGAACGGAAGCGAGCCGCGCTCCAGACGTGTGAGCTCCAAGATGGCGTCGGCGAGCCTGCTCAGGCGCACCGTCTCGTCGCGTACCGTCCCGAGCCGTTCCTCGTCGGCGGGGAGCACTCCGTCCTGCATCGCCTCGACAGTCGCTTGGATCGCTTGCAGCGGCGTCCTGAGCTCATGCGCGACGTCAGCGGTGAGGCGCTGTTCGAGCTCACGGTCGGCCTCGATGGCCGCGGCCATCTCGTCGATCGTGCGGCCGAGCACCGCGATCTCGTCGTCACCGGTCATGTTCGTCCTCGCGGCCCTGTCACCCTCACGCAGAGCCCGTGCGGTGGCGGTTATGCGGTCGATCGGGCGCACCAGGCGCGTCGCGTAGCCGAGTCCTGCGACCGAGGCGAGTGCGATCGCGACGAGTGCCGCCACTCCGAGCGCGCGCACCGACGCCTGCCGGAACTGCGCGTCGCGGTCGGTGAGCACCGCGCCCGGGCCGAACGCCCACACGCGGACCGAACCGACCTGCTCACCCGCCACGATGACCGCCGACGACACGACCGGCCCTTCCGGTTCGAGCACCGTCTGCTCCCTCGGCTGACCCGTGGGGTCCTGTGTCGTGGCGGTCGTGTCGTCGTAGATGAGGTTGCCCGCGTCGTCGAGGATCTGCACGGCGATACCTCGCATCGGACCGAACCTGGGGATCGTCGAGAGCGTCTGTATGGTCCAGCCGCCGTACAGCGGGTAGGCTTGGGCCGCCACCTGGGCCACGCCGTCAGACACCCGCTGCAGGTTGTCGCGCAGATAACGGTCGAATTCCACGTTCCACGCCACCGAGATGAGCACGGCCGCGAGCGCTGCGGTGAGGGCGGCCACCGCGGCGAACGCGATAGAGAGCCGCCTTGCGAACGTGCCGTAGCCGCGAGCCCGGTTTAAGCGCTCCGCCTCACGCGTGGCGTCCTCCTCCACTTGGAACGGCGCGTCATCGTCGTCCTGCGCGACGCCGTGTCCTGAGGGGCCGTCACTCATCGCCGGTCTTCGGCGCCTCGAACCGGTACCCCACGCCGTGCACCGTGTAGATGAACGTCGGGTCCTTCGGGTCGTCGTCGAGTTTGGCGCGCAGGTTCTTGATGTGCGAGTCGATCGTGCGTTCGTAGCCTTCGAAGTCGTAGCCGAGAACCTTCTCCACGAGCTCCATCCGCGAGTACACCCGGCCCGGGTAGCGGGACAACGTGAGCAGCAGCTTGAACTCGCTCGCGGTGAGGTCAAGCTCGCGGCCGTCGAGGAACGCCTTGTGTCCGGCGACATCGATCTCGAGCGGGCCGAACGCGAGACGGTCGCGCTGTGGCTCCTCGGTGACCTTCGCTCGGCGCATCAGTGCGCGGACGCGGGCCACAAGCTCGCGCGGAGAGAACGGCTTGACGAGGTAGTCGTCGGCGCCGAGCTCAAGGCCACGCACCCGGTCTTCGAGCTCGCCTTTCGCAGTGAGCATGATGATCGGCACGTCGGAGCCGTCACGGATGGCACGGCAGACCTGCTCGCCGGGGACCTTCGGCAGCATCAGGTCGAGCACCACGAGGTCGAAGCGATGTTTCGCGAACTGCTCGAGCGCCTCATGGCCGTCTGCGGCCGCGGTGACCCAGTAGCCCTCCCGCTCGAGGTAGGCGGACACGGCGTCGCGGATCGTCTTCTCGTCTTCGACGAACAGGATGCGGCGGGGTTCGGAGACCATCGTCAACTCCTCCCGTTGAGTCGGTGTTCGGCCAGTACGGACCACGTGCGGTCCGCCGAGAGGGACAGACCGGCGGATGCGCGCTCGCGCACAGTGTATGCCCCACGGACCCTCGGCCGCGCCTGTCCACCGAATCTTCACCCTGCGCGCAGATGCTGCACACCTGCTCGAGAGGCGCCTGGCGCTCGGGCGCGCCGGCGGACTGGGGCAGCCCGGGCGCGAGGGCGCACGGGGTTTCGTACCCGGGAACCGGACGGGACGCCAACAGCGCCCGCTGGCGGCGGACGGGCTACTCGTACCGGAGCGCCCTGACGACGTCGAGCCGCGAGGCCTGTCTCGCGGGGAGCAGAGCCGCGAGTGCGGCGAAACCGAGACCCACTGCGACGGCAAGAGCGATGCCCGCTCCCGGGAAGCGGTACGTCATCGTGAGCCCTATGCCATCGATGGCGAGGATCATCACGTATCCGAGCCATACCCCGGCGATGAGCCCTGCGCTAAGCCCGAGAGCGGCGAGCAACAACGACTCGGACAGGACGATGCGCTTGATCTGCCCACGCGTCGCGCCGACCGCCCTGAGCATCCCGATCTCGCGGGTTCTCGCCAGCACGCCGATCGTAAGGGTGTTCAGCAGTGCGAGCAGCGAGGGTATGGCGAGGATGAGCGCGAGCACGTAGTAGATGGACTTCATCTGCGCGTAGAGGTCGGTCTGCACCCGCCGCCACTCGGCGGTGTCGTAGAGCTGGAAGCTCGGGAACTCGGCGACGGTCCTCCTGAGCTCAGCCAGCATGAGCGCCTCGTCGGCACCGGGCCGTGCGTTCGCGAGCACGAGCACGTCCGTCCGCACGCCCCACCACCGGTCGAGGGAAGCCTGGGAGACGTAGACCGTCGGTATCTTCGCGTTGATGTAGTCGTTGCCCACAGCGACGACGCGGAACCGCTTCTCGCCAGAGGGTGTCGGCAGCTCGAGCACGTCACCGCGAGCGGTCCCGTACTGTGCGGTGAACACGCCGTTGACGAGGATCGTGCCGTCTTGTTCAAGGCGCGCGAGGTCCGCGTCCGAGCTGTCCCTCGTGTACTCGAAGCCGGCTACCCGCCCATACTCCTGCGGGTCGATGCCGACGACCTGGACGGATGTGTCGTCGACCACGGTCGTGGCGAACCGCAATGTCGCGACGTCGCCGATGCCCGGCGTGTCTTCGACCCGGGCTCTCAGCTCAGGCCCGGCACCGACAGTGCCACCCCCCAGAAGCAGGTTCTGAGGCAGGATCAGGTAGTCGGTCCCGGTGCTCTTCTCGGCGTACGCTCCGAACCCCTCGATGATCGAGGTGATGGTTCCGACGAGCGCCACGATGAGCGCGATCGAGATCATCACCGCCGAAGCGGTCGCCGCAGCACGCCCGGGGTTGCGTTGCAGGTTCGCGCGAGCGACTCCGCCTTCACTGCGATAGATGAACTCGATGGCGCGGGAGAAGAAGTCCGACAGCGGCTTGACCGCGACCGATGAGCCGAGGGCGAGGCCCGCCAACAGGAGCACCGCGCTCAGAGCCGACAGGCCGAGGCGGCCGCTGAGCAGCCCGGCCACTGCCGTGACGATGAGCGCGAGGCCCAGCCACCCGCGCTTCGCGGCCGCTTCCTCGTAGACATCGCCGAGCGCCGGCCGCAGCGCGTCGAGGGGCGTGATACGCGCGGCGGCCCGTGCAGGCACAAGCGCCGCGAGAACCGTCACACCGACACCCAGCACGACCGCCGTGAACCACGTGGACAGCGTGAACCGCACAGGCGTGGGCGGCAGGTTGACGATGTCTTGCACCATGCGTCCGAGCGCACGGTTCGCCACGAGCGCGAGCCCGTAGCCCGCAGCGAGCCCGAGCGCCGTGCCCAAGACCCCCTGCATGAGACTCTCGAGCAGGAAGGTGCCGAGGATGGTCTTCCTCGATGCTCCGACCGCCCGCAGCATCCCGATGTCGTGGCGGCGCTCGGAGACGATCGTGCGGAATGTGTTCAGGATGATGAAACCGCCCATCGCCAGAGCGAAGACGCCGATCGTGTTCATGACGAAGCTCGCCGCCTGGAAGCCCGCGGCGAGCGGTGACTCGGTCTGAACCGCGCCCACGACGTAGTCCGGGCCGATGGCGCGCCGGACCGCGCGCTGCACCGCTTCGCGGTCCGCGCCTGTCACGAATGCCGCATCGACCTCCGAGATACGGCCGGCGAGGTCGAAGATGCGCTGAGCCGTCGGCAGCGTGACGATGACCTCCTCTGCGCCCGGCAGAGCTGGCATGTCGAGCGTGCCCACGAGCTCGAACTCAGCTGTACCATCGGCCGACGGCAGCTTGAAACGCTCCCCGAGCCGCAATCCCAGCTTCTTCGCAAGAGCTGACGACATCATCGCCGCGGCGCGCGGACCGCCTTGGTCGCCCGGTCGCAGCATGCGTCCGGAAGCGACCGGGTACGGCCTCACATGGGGAGCGGTCACCGGATCCATGCCGACGATGACGAGCGCCGACGCGTCGATCTTAGAGCCGCGCGGCACCGCGATGGTGCGCCTCAGCACCGGTGAAGCGGCGCGCACCCCATCGATGCGGGCGACGGTCCGCGCCACCGACGGCTCGAAGGTGCCGCCGGAGACGCTCGTGACCGAAAGGTCCACCTCGCCCACGCTCGCGAGCATGACCTGCTGCATGGACTGCATCATGCCGGGGAGGATGCCATTGAGGCCGAAGATGACCATGACTCCCAGCACAATCGCGAGCGTCGTGAGCAGGGTGCGCAGAGCGCGCCCCGCGAGGTAACGGATGGCGAGCTTCAGCTGGACGCTCATAGCAGCCCGGCCCTCTCCATCGCGTCGCGGGCGCTCTCCGCGTCGGCGATGCGTGTGTCGTCGACGACGCGGCCGTCACGCATGAACACGATCCGGTCGGCGTGGGCTGCGATGCGGGGGTCGTGCGTGACCATGAGGATCGCTCTCCCCCACTCGCCTGACACCTGACGCAGAAGGCTCGCAATCTCCTCGCTGCTGCGGCTGTCCAGGTTGCCGGTGGGCTCGTCCGCGAGCACGAGCGCCGGGTCGGCTATGAGCGCCCGTGCCACCGCGACGCGCTGCTGCTGGCCGCCCGACAGCTGGTCGGGCCGGCTGCGAGAGCGGTCCAGGAGCCCCACCCGCTCGAGCATCTCCTCTGCCCGCCGCTCGGCCTCTCTCGGACTCATGCCGTCGAGGACGAGCGGCAGGCTCGCGTTCTCCGAGGCGGTCAGCACCGGGATGAGGTTGAAGAACTGGAACACGAAACCGATGCGCTCGCGGCGAATGCGCGTCAGCTCATCGTCGCTCATGGAGGCGATGTCGCGTCCGTCGAGGACCACCGATCCTTCAGTGGGCGTGTCGAGGCCTCCCATCAGGTTCAGAAGCGTCGACTTGCCGCACCCGGAGGGCCCCATGACCGCGACGAACTCGCCCGGCTCGATCGCGAGGTCGACGCGGTCGAGTGCCACCACCCGCGTCTCGCCCGCGCCGTAGACCTTCGTGAGCCCTCTCGTCTCAGCGATCGCCACGTGTCCTCGCCACCCTTCCCTTCATGCCGGTCTTCATGGAGCCAGGCGGTCTGCCGCGCCGAGGCTTCGAGCGGCCGGGCAGCGGCTGCCGTCCCATCTCGTGCAGCCGCCCCTCCGCCATCTCGAGCCACCGCAGGTCGGCCTCGATGTGCATGATCGCCTTGTCGAGGAGCAGCTTGTGTGCGAGCGGCGCATCCGGGGCGAGCCCGGCCCGGCGCCGTGTGAGCTCGTGCAGGTCACGGTAGAGGGTCGCACGCTGACGCCGGATGACCAGTTCGGGGTCCGCCCGGTCGTCGGCGAGCGACAGCGTGATCTTGAGGAATACCTCGTCGCGCTGGTGCGTGGTAGGCGTGCCCGATCCGTACCACCGGTCCAGCTCCTCACGTCCCGCCTCCGTGAGCTCGAACACGTGCCGGTCAGGGCCGCCGGCGCGCCGCGTCATGCTCTTGACCACCAGCCCAGCGTCTTCGAGGCGCGACAGCGTCGTGTAGATCTGGGCCGGATTCACCGGCCAGACGCGCCGGCCGCCCACAAGCGCCTCGAACGCGCCGTGCAGGTCGTATCCATGGCGCGGCTCGTGCGCGAGCAGACCGAGGATGGCGTGGCGGACCGACACTGTGTTCGCGCGCCTCCTTCGCCACCGTCACAACAGGCCGCTCAGCATGGTACCGGAAATCTACTTACCCGTATACTAATGGCACGAACCGCATGCTCGCGGGCACGGGGACCGCCCCGCAACGGGCAAGCCGGACTGCTTCTGACGCCTAGAGCGAGTCGCCTTCGCCAAGCCCCCCGGTCCAGTAGTAGCGGCGCACGGCGCTCGCGAACTCGTCGAAGGACAGCGGGTACTCGGGATTCTGCTCGTAGAGCAGCGGACGCTCATGCGGCGGGCGCTGGTAGTCGCGCATCGGCAACGGACGCGTCTCCTCGCTGGCGAAGAAGCGCTGCTCGTCGCCGGACAAGCGCAGCAACCACGTGAACAGCGGCTGCTGGCTGCGCGAGAGTTTGACCGCCGTCTTCTTCGTGCGCCGCTCGCGCTGGTCGAGCGGCCGCACCGTCGGGTCACCGGCCGCCGGCAGCAGCTGCCCGAACGCCGGAGTGCGAGGAAGGAGAGGCCGCTTCTTCTTCGCCGCATGGTAGAGCGGGTACTCGCGACACTCGATGCCTGCCGTCGACGTCACCTCCCACGCCGCGAAGTTCATGGCGTCGTGGTCCGGGTGGCCTCCTTCGAACGCCGGCACGTACGCGACATCGGGGCGGACCCGAGCGACGACCTCCCGGACCGCCGCCACGAGCTCGGGCAACTGCAGCGTCAGGTGCACCGGTACGAGCGGCGGGAAGAAGAGGTGCTCCGGCGGCGCACCGATCATCTTCATGACGCGCACCGCTTCATCCCGGCGTTGCGCCTCGACGTCAGGACGGTCGTCGCGAGCGAACCACGCGGCGAACACCTCGTCGCCCTGACGTGCGTGCGTGCCGAGCGTCGCCGCGATCCCGACCTCGTCGTTCGGATGCGCGGCGAGCAGAAGCACCCGCTGAGTTGTCGACCGGTCCAGTGCGCTCATGTCCTGAACCTAGCACGTCCCGGGCCGGGTTCCGGACCGCGCGTTCCGCGAGCGGCGAAACCGCGCGCCCTGAAAGGCGCTCCTCCGTTCTCGCAACGCACCTGCACAGAGCGGGTCGTGCCGCGCGAACCGTCCGGGGCAGACCCCGACGCGGGCCGCCTCACCGATCGAAGATGACCGCCAGCTGGGCGAGTGCCGTCACGACAGCGACGGCTGTGACCAGCCACGCGCCGGTGAGCAGCCCGCCCAATCCCAGGCACACCGCCGCTACCGCTCCGACCGTGCCGCCGCGGTGGCCGCCCGAAGCGCGACGCACGGCCTCAGCGGCCGCCGAGCCCCACACGATGCCCGCGATGAAGGTGAAGAAGCCGCCGGCGAATGCGCCGACGAGGAAAGCGCCACCCACACCGACCGCGAGCCCGGCGAGAACCGCGAACAGCAGTTGGCGCGGTTTCACGTAGGAGTACTGGCCCTTCTTGGGCCGGGCGTCTTCCGGGCACTTGTAGCCGACCGGGGTGAGCACCATCTCCTTCGGGCAGATGGGCTTGCCACATTCCGCACAGGTCAGCTCGGTCTCGACGTCGGGATGGTACGAACACCGCGCCATGGGTGCGTGCTCCTTCGTCGGTCGGCGGGATGCGCGACGCTTGACCGGATGGTACCGCTACACTCGTGCCAGATGGCCGGGTCTCACGACATCCCACCGCTCCGCCGGCGTGTGCTGGCCTACGACGCCCTGCGCGCGTTCTCGATCATCTCGGTGGTGGCGATCCACTGCTTCATGCCTCTACGTGGCCTCCTGCCCGAGCACTCGGCCCAGCTCATCATCGACGACATGCTGCACTTCGCCGTGCCGGTCTTCGTCTTCATCTCCGGCGCGCTCGTGTGGGGCAGACCGTGGCGAGAGGATCTCGGCCGGTTCCTCGAAGGCAGGGTGCGCGCGGTCGGCGCCCCGTACGCGGCGTGGGCGCTCGTCTATCTCGGTGTACTCCTCGTCGCGGCAGACGACCTTCCGGCACAGCTCGCGCGTGCGCCCTGGCTCCTGCTCACGGGCCACGTCTGGTACCACCTGTACTTCATCCCGATGCTCTTCGGCTTCTACTTGATGTCGCCGCTGGCTGCGCCCCTCATCCACCGCTGGCCCACGGCGACGCTGCTCATCGTGTATGCGCTGCGCATCGGGGCGTGGCCACCCGCATCCGCGTGGCTGCACGGAAACGCTCCCGGGCTGGCGTGGTCTTACGCCACCCACATCGCCACCCACCTCCCGCACATGGCGCTCGGCGCATGGTTCGCGATCATGCTCCCGAAGCTTCCGCGGCGGGCGTTGGCGTGGTGGCCCCTGCCGCTCGCAGGAGGCTCGGCGGTCATCCTGGCAAGGACGCTCGGCCTGCTGCCGCCGGCGGCCGGTCCCGCGGCATACGCGCTCGGCATGGCGGCGACCGTTCTCGGACTCGCGGCAGCGGGCTTCGCGCTCGAGCCGCACTACGGCCGCTTCGAGCGGCTCGTGCTCACGGGCGCTACCCTGTCGCTCGGCGTCTACTTCGTGCACCCGCTGTGGCTGCTCGCGGTCGAAAGCGCGGTGAGCGCGGCCGCCGCCGGTGCGCTGTGGCGTGCGTGGTGGGCGGTACCGCTCGCCTGGGTCGTGATCTCGACGGCGAGTTACGCGACCGCGGCTCTGCTCGCCCGGTCACGCCGTACTGCCTGGCTCGTCGGCGCGAGGATGGGCGCGGGCGGCTGACGGGTCCGCGGCCCGGCCCGGACGCCTGGCGTTCGCCTGAAGACACGTGGTGCCTGTGCGAGCTGTGGCGCGCGCACAGGCCACATGGGTACGATGCACCACACCGCCGATGAAGGAGAACCGATGGCCTACAGCATCCCCGAGGCGCTCCGAATGCTCGCCGAAGGCAACCGGCGCTTCGCCGAAGGGCGGGGGCGCACAGGGTGGACGGCTGAGCAGCGAGCCGCGTCGCTCGACGGGCAGCGCCCATGGGCGGCGGTCGTGGCGTGCTCCGATTCTCGTGTGCCGGTCGAAGCCGTCTTCGACGCGGGTCCCGGCGAGCTGTTCGTCGTGCGCACCGCCGGCCACGTCCTCGCGCAGGCGAGCCTCGCGTCACTGCGCTTCGCGGTGGAGTCGCTCGGCGTGCCGCTCGTGCTCGTGCTTGGACACGAGGATTGCGGAGCCGTGAAGGCCGCGCTCGCCGGCGACGCGCCTGCGTGGCTCGATCCGATCATCAGTCACATCCGGATCGACGGCATCGACCCGGCCAAGGCGCCAAGCGATGCCGACGACGCACTGCTGGCCGCGGCGGTCGACGAGCACGTCCGCGACACCATGAGCGAACTCGTCGCGTTCTTCGCCGAAGCTGAGCTCGGCAGCGCGACACCTCACGTCACAGGCGGCGCCTACAAGCTCTCGTCCGGCGAGGTGCACTGGCTCTGACACCCGCCCGTGAGGGATCATCACACTGCGCCGGCTGCATCCAGGAGCTCGATGCCTCAGTCCTCGCGCTTCGTGACCTCGATGAGGTGGTAGCCGAACCGCGTCCGCACGGGGCCGTGCACGACGCCGACCTCCTCGTTGAAACAGACGTCGTTGAACTCCTTGACCATCTGACCGGGGACGAACTCACCCAGATCGCCGCCGCGTGCGCCGGACGGGCACTTCGAGTGCTGGCGAGCGAGGTCGGCGAAGTCTGCGCCGTCGGCGATCTGCTGTTCGAGGTCGTCGGCCTCGGCCTCGGTCGCTACGAGGATGTGGCGGGCCTGCGCGCGGGGCATGGGCGGCTCCTCTCTGATCAGCGGGGCGGCATGCTGGGCCGCCTCCTTCTCGTGCGTGCTCGCTATGGTACGCGAACACGGCGGCTCGTTCCCGGAACAGCCACACCGGCGCCCGGGGCCACACGGGCCGCCATCCGGCCCCGGCCGCTGCGACGGCTCACACTACCGGCGCGAGCGCGCGCCTGCTAACGTTGCGCAGGACATCGATTCTCAGCTGGTCTGATCGAAGGGCATGACATGCGCACCGACGTCGTCTTCACACTGACCGGTCCCGACCGTGTCGGAATCGTCGAGGAGGTCACGGCCGCCCTGCGTGCACTGGGAGGAAACGTCGGGACGAGCCGCATGGCGCGGCTCGGTGGCGAGTTCGCGATGCTCGCACAGGTCTCCCTGCCGGCCGAAGCGCTCGTCGAACTGGACACGGCGTTCTCCGCTCTGAGAGCCGCGGGCTACACGATCTCGACGAGCGGCGCCGGCGCAGGAGTCGAGCCGGCCAGCCCGGCGGGAACCCTCTACCGCGTGGAGGTTTCCGGCGCCGACCACGAAGGCATCGTCCACGACATCGCCTCCGGCCTGTCTTCTGCCGGCATCAACATCGAGTCCGCCGAGACGCGCATCGTGCCTGCACCGGTCAGCGGCTCTCCGCTTTTCGAGATGACAGCGCTCGTCTCGGTGCCCGCCGGCGTCGACGGTACCGGCTGGATCGCGGCGCTCACCGAGGCCGCGGCCCGCGCCAACGTCGACGTCGAGGTCACAGTGGGCGAGTAGCCGCACCCTTCGAGGCGATCGCGGTGACGGCTCGCCCATGAGCGCACGCGCCCCGAACAAGCCCGCAGACCATCGAGCGGTGCCTTGGTGGCGCGGTGCGCGCGGCGAGTACTACGTGGGGGTGCAAGCGGTCATCTTCGCTCTCATCGCCTTCGGACCGCATTCGTGGCCCGGTGTGCCTGCGTGGGACCCGGCGGTTGCGCACGTCGCCAGTTGGGTCGGACTCGCCCTCGTTGCAGCGGGCGCGCCGCTCGCGCTCACCGGGCTCTTGGCGCTCGGCCGTCAGCTGACCGCCCTGCCCTATCCCGTGGATGACGCGAAACTCGTGCGGACCGGCGCCTACGCGATCGTGCGCCACCCCATCTACGCCGGCCTGATCCTCATGGCGTTCGGATGGGGCCTGTACCGTGCGTCCTGGCTCGTGCTGCTCTACGCGGTGGCGCTGTTCGTCCTGTTCGACCTGAAGTCGCGCCGAGAGGAGCGATGGCTGGCCGAGCGGTTCCCCGAGTACCCGGAGTACCGGCGCCGCGTGAAGAAGCTGCTGCCCTGGGTGTACTGAGCACGCATCCGCACCCCGGCCACCCCGCCGGCCGCCCCGTGCGGACCATGTGCGTCACGCCGGGCCACGACCGTCCCCCGACGCATCACCGCCGCCCCCCGACGCAGACCCAGGAAGAACCGGTCATCCCATCCGTGCAGATGCATAATCGTGCACACTGACGCGCCGGCACGGTACCGGGGGATTCCACCATGCAGATCATCAGTCCTGTCGTGAACCGCTGGCTCGAGGACGGACTCGGCGATCCCGAGGTGTTCTGGGGCCGCGCCGCCTCCGACCTGCCGTGGCTCAAGCCGTGGGACCGGGTCTTCGAGCACGACTACCCCACCTTCCGCTGGTTCTCGGGCGGCGAGGCGAACCTCGCCTACAGCGCGCTCGACCACCATGTCGCGCAGGGCCGTGGCGATGCCGAAGCGCTCATCTACTTCAACGAACGCGGCGAGGAGAAGCGCTTCACATACTCCGAGCTGCTGGAGCTCGTCGAGTCGATCGCCGCCGCCCTGCGCGGCATGGGCGTCGAGAAGGGCGACCGCATCACCGTGTACATGCCGACCTGCCCCTGTGCGATCGCGCTCATGCTCGCGACGGTCCGCATCGGCGCCATCCACTCGGTCGTGTTCGCCGGCTTCGGCGAGAAAGCACTCGCCGACCGCATCGAGGCGAGCGGTTCGAAGCTCGTGTTCACCGCTGACATCACCTACCGGCGCGGCAAGGACGTGCCGCTGAAGCCCATCGTCGACGAAGCGATGGGGTCCGCCGGCCCGAGCGTCGAGCACGTCATCGTGATGACACGGGGCGAGGAGCCGGTGGCCATGACTCCCGGCCGCGACCTGACGTGGGACGAGTTCATCGCCCGCGGCCAAGGCAACGACGGCGGCTACGTGGCGATGGAGGCCAACGAGCCGGCGTTCATCCTCGCGACCTCCGGTACGACCGCCAAGCCGAAGCTCGCGGTGCACACTCACGGCGGCTACCAGGTGCACATCACCGCGATGGCGCGCTGGGTCTACGGGCTGCGCGAGGACGACGTGTGGTGGTCGGGCTCCGACATCGGGTGGATCGTCGGGCACAGCTACATCGTCTACGCGCCGCTCATCGTGGGGTGCACGACGCTCGCGTACGAGGGCGCGCTCGACTTCCCGGCCCCCGATGCGACGTGGCGAAAAGCGCTCGAGGGGTACGGTGTCACGGGTCTGTTCACCTCGCCAACCGCGGTGCGCCTGCTCATGCGCTACGGGCGAGAGGCGCTCGGTGACATCGACTACGCGCGGCTCGAGCGCGTCGTGTGCGCGGGCGAGGTCCTGAACGCGCCGGCGTGGGACTGGCTCCAGAACACCATCCTCAAGAACCGCGTCCCCGTCATCGACCACATGTGGCAGACCGAGACAGGCGGCCCTGTCTTCGGTAACCCGTACGGGATCGGGCTGCTGCCCATCAAGCCGGGCTCAGCCGGGATCGCGCTGCCAGGCATCGAGGCGGAGGTCATCGACCACGACGGCAACCCCGTGCCACCGGGCGAGAAGGGCATCATGGTCCTGAAGCGCCCGTTCCCGGGGCTCATCGCGTCGCTCTGGGGCGAGTCCGAGCGCTACGGGCGTGACTACTGGGAGAAGGTGCACGGCGTCTACTACACCGGAGACGCCGCCATGATCGACGAGGACGGCTACGCATGGTTCGCAGGGCGAGCCGACGAGATCATCAAGATCGCGGACCATCGCATCGGCACAGTGGAAGTCGAGACCGCCTTCCTCACGCACCCGGCCGTCGCCGAGTCCGGCGTGATCGGCCGTCCGGACGAGCTGCGCGGCGAGGTGATCTCGGCGTTCGTCGTCCTGAAGCACGGCTTCGAACCGAGTGAGGAGCTCAAAGCCGAGCTGCTCGCCACCGTCCGGCACGAGCTGGGGCCCGTGGCCGTCATCGGCGAGATCAACTTTGTATCGATGCTGCCGAAGACGAGAAGCGGCAAGATCATGCGCCGCGTCTTGAAGGCGGTCACCCTCGACGTAGAACCCGGCGACATCACGACCATCGAGGAGGAGGGCTCCGTCGAGGAGGCCCGGCACGCCTGGCACCAGATGAAGGCGGAGCTGGGGTAGCACGTGACGGCCGGCCCCACCGGTCCGGCCACTGTCGGGTCGCGCGCTGTTGGGGCAGGAGCCCCAGCGTCCGCTTGTCGTTTGGGGTTGTCATAGGGTAACTTCGAGGGCATGAACGACAAGCGGCATGACGCGTTCATCGGAACGACCGAGGCGGCCGAACTGCTCGGCATCACCCGGCAGGCTGTGCTCAAGCGCATCCGCGCGGGCACGCTTGCGGCGGTCCGCTACGGACGCAACTACCTCGTCCCGACGTCGGCCGTGGTTCCGGTGGCGAAAGCGGACCCCGTCCTCGCCGAGATCGTGCGGCGGCTCGTGGATGGCTACGACCCAGAGCGTGTGTACCTGTTCGGCTCGGCCGCGCGCGGCGAGCAGAGGCCGGGCAGCGACTACGACCTGCTGCTCGTGGTGCCCGACGACGCCGAGCCAGAGCGGCTTCGCGCGCGCCTGGCCTATCGCGAACTACTGAAGGGCGCCGGAGTACCGGTCGACGTGCTCGTGATGACCCGCAAGGCCTTCGACTCCCGCGCCGATGTCGTGGGCTCGCTTCCCGCGACGGTCCTCGCCGAGGGAGTGCTGCTTCATGCCTCCTGACGCACGCGCGACCGAGGTGGGCAGCTGGTTCACCAAGGCCCGCGATGACCTCCGCGCCGCCGAGGTCGACCTCGCGGCCCGGCCGCCACTGCTGGCCGACGCGGGCTTCCACTGTCAGCAGGCGGTCGAGAAGGCGATGAAGGCGCTGCTCGTCTTCGATGCCGAGCCGTTCGGCAAGACTCACGACCTGCGCGCGCTCGGCGATCGGCTCGTCGACCTGCATCCGGAGCTCGAATCGCTCGTCGATGACGCGGCTCCCCTCACCGAGTACGCGTGGCGGTTCCGCTACCCTGGCGAACCCTTCGCTCCCGAGGAGGCCGAGATCCACGAGTCTCTCGATGCGGCCCGGAACTTCGTGGACGCCGCTCAGGGCATCTGCGCGAACTGAGCGTTCACCCTTTCCAGGGGAACAGCAGCCAGTTCGTGAAAGCGAGGATGCCCACGACGATCGTCACCTTGAGCCACACCGCCCACGGCCGCGTCCAGACCCACAGCGCCACCATCCACGGCAGGAAGAGCAGCCAGATCAGGCCCTGCCACAGGATGTTGAGCGAGCGGGTCCACTCCCAGATCGCCGTGAGGCGCGCGGGGTCCGAAAGCAGCACGTAGCCGAAGGCCACGGTGATGCCGATCGATAGCAGGAACATGAAGATGCTCCATACGGCCTCGGACGCGGTCTGTCCTGCGATTGCGATCCCCTTCATGACACGCTCCTCCTTCGCGGTGGAAACCCAGTCGGTTTCCAGTTTCCATCGGGCACAACAAGGGGCGCTACTGCGGCCGTCGGTGGCCGCACGCCCCGGGTAACCTAGGTCAGGAACTTGCCGATTCGTGCGATGAGCTCGGCGTCGTGGTCGATCGCGGGGTTCTCGTTCACCCAGACCACGTAGTCGAGCACCATCGCCGCCACCATGCGCTCGGCGAACACCGGGTCTCCCGGAGAGAACTCCCCGGCCTCCATGCCCGCTGCGATGAGTTCGCGCAGCAGGTCGCCGTTCGCCTGCCGGAAGGCATCGGCCGCGATCTCGTACTCGCGCATCCACTCCTCGCGACCGGTCTCGTTGATGTGGGCACGGGCGGACTGGAGCACGAACGACACGACGGCCTCCACTCGTGCGGCGTAGGTGGGCAGGGTGGCAACCGAGGCCGCCAGGCGCATCTTCTCGCGAGCCGCCTGCTCGGAGACGAGGTGCGCGTAGATGTCTCGCTTGCCGTCGAAGTGGACGTAGATGGTCTTCTTCGAGATGTGCATCTCGCGGGCGACGTGGTCGAGCGTGGTGCGGTCGTAGCCGACCTCGGCCAGGCGCCGCTCGAACACCTCGGCTATCTGCTGCTTCGTCGTCATGGCCCGCTCACCCGCCCTCCCGCTCGTCGTGGAAACTCCAGCTTCACGCAGTTTCCATCACGGAAACTCAGTTGTCAGCCGTTTCCGCAAGAATCTCCATCACGTCCCCTTGGGGGCGACAGGCGGCGACACGTCAGCGAGCGCCGGTGTGAGCATCGCCCACACGGTGGTCGCGACGGTCGCCACAGCCATCCATGCGAACGTGGCCGTCTCGCCGAACGCCTTGATCGTGAATCCCGCAGCGGCGTACCCCACCGGATACGCCGCGTACGCGAGCGCGAACAGTGCCGACAGCACACGACCGCGCATCGCGTCGGGCACCCGCTCCTGCAACACCACGTTGACGATCGGGTTGACCGCCGCGCTCAGGAAGCCTGATACCGCCATCACCACGAGCTGCACTGGATACCTCGGCGAGAACACGTACGCCACGGGGATGAGCGCGGTCACCGAGAGCCCCAGCACGAACGCCATGCGGCGGGGGACTCGCGGCCCCAGCGTCCCGTAGACAAGTGCGCCGACGATGCCCGCTCCCGAGTACGCCATAAACAGCACTCCCAGCGCCTCCGGCTGGTCGGCGCGTTCGTAGATGACGGGGAGGACCACGGCGACCACCGAGTACGCCAGCGTGAACGCGATCGTCGACAGCACCGCGGTCGAGCGGATCGGCGCGCTACCCAACATGCACTTCCAACCGTCGATCGCATCGGCGAGCCAGTGCGTGTCGCTCTTGTGCGCGGGAGGAGTGGGCATGCACACGGCTCCGACGAGCGCGGCCGACACCGCGAATCCAGCAGCCATCGCCCAGAACGACATCGTGGCACCGACCCACCCGATGAGCACGCCGGCGACGCCGGGGCCGACGAGCCAGGCTACTCCCCAGATCGCTTCGTGGATGCCGTTGACGCGCTCCAGCTCGAGCTTCGCACGTCGCGCGACGTCCGGCAGCATCGCCTCGCGCGCCGTCACGCCCACCGGGTCGAAGATCGCACCAAGCACCGATGCGAACATCACCAGCGGAAACGTCAGGATGTTGAGCAGCCCGAAGATCGGGATGAGGGCGGCCGACACGGCCGAGAAGACGTCTGAGCCGACGCTCGTTCGCTGGCGCCCGAGGCGGTCGATGATCACGCCGCTCCCAAGCGACGCGGCGAGCTGTGGAAGTGCGCCGGCGGCCACGACGAGCCCGGCAGCGGCCGGATCATCGGTCAGCTGAAGCGTGAGCCACGGGAGCGCGATGGCGGCAACACCGTTCCCGGTGCCAGAGAGGACGGTCGCCGCCTCCAAGGCCAGAAACGGCAGGTAGTCGCGGCGTTCCATGGACACCCTTCGTCGCCGGTCACGTCACGAAGGTGTGTACCCGAACCGTGAGCCGATGGGGCCCGACGGGGGCTACGCGGTCGGCGAAGGCCCCGACACATGGCCGTGCATGCGGTTGAGTTCGCGGTCGATGCGCGACTCCGGAATCCTCTCGTTCCCAACGAGCAGTGCGAGCCCGTGGAACGCGACACCGATGCCCCAGCCGAACGTGGTCCACATCGGCCAGTAGTAGCCACCGCCGGCCATCGCCCACAGCGCGAGCAGCGCCATGTTGACGATGACATAGATACCGAAGTGCGTCACGAACGCGCGGCGGTCCTTGACGCGATCGATCGCCTCACGACGCAGTTCCTCCTCGGTTGCCATTTCGAATCACCTCCCCCCGTGATTCGGACTCCAGTCGAACCGACCGGCCGCCTCAGGACCGCTCGGCCTAGTGCGGCACCAGGAACTCGCCGAGCAGGAACACGATCACGAATAACGCCGGCACGAGCGTCAGCAACGACACCACCGAACGCTCCTTGTCCTTGAGGATCGCGACGAGTCCGACGACGCCGGCCAGGAACCCACAGCTGAACAGTGCGATCCCCCAGTACGGCAGGTAGGTGCGGCTGAACTCGTTCATCGCCGGGTTCGTGCTCGTCCCGAACACGCCGACAAGCACCGAGTTGATTGCGAACCCCACTACGAACGCCACGGCAAGCCACATGGACACCTTGCCGAGCCGGGTCGTCGGCAGCCGCGTCAGGAAACCCCGACTCGGATCCCTGGTGTCCATTGCTGGGGGATGCGTCATATCCATGGATGCCCACCTCCAGACACACGCACTGGCCAACGTGCGGGCCGCACGCCACATGTCCTCGTTCCCCCCTGTGTGTGCGAACCGTATCCGCCGTTAGGACGATTTCGGCGAGCGGCACCGCAGGGTGAGTCAGTTCGCCAGCCCCGCGAAGAAGCCCGCGCCGTCAACCCAGTCGATGGCGAGCGACACCATGTCGCCCTGCGCGTCGGTCCGTGGTGCCACCATCACCGGCCCGTCCACGGCTTCCGGGTGCTCCGAAAGCCACCGCGCGAGCGGCGTGGCGACGAGTGTGCGCACCACCGACTCGATGCCACGCGCACCCCGCTGCGGACTCACGCCATGCGTGGCCAGCGCGCGGGCGAGCGCCTCTCCCCACATGAGCTGCAGGCGCCGGTCCACGATACCCGGCAGCTCGTTCAGCCGCTCCAGCTCCCGCTCGATCACTGAACACGCCGCGGAGTGTCCCAGCGGCCGGAACACGACGATACGGGTGAGCCGCCCGAGCAGCTCCGGCGGGAACTCGTCGGAGCAATCGGCGAGAACCCCGCGCACGGCCTTCTCCTCGCTGCGGGCCAGCGCCCACCGGCGTCCGCCGACGTTGGTGGTGAGCACCACGATGAAGCTGTCGAAGCGCACGGTGCGGCCGGCTTCGTCGGTCAGCCGCGCCTCCCCCAGCACCTGCAGCAGCAACCGCAACACCGCCGGGTGTGCCTTCTCGACCTCGTCGAGTAGCAGGACGCCGCTCTTGGCCGCGGCAGCACGGCTTGTGAGCGAGTCCGGCCCGGCGCCGATCAGGCGGTCGAACCCGTCGGGGCTCGCGTACTCGCTCATGTCGAAGCGCAGCAACGCGTCCTCGCCGGAGAGGGTTCGTGCGGTCTCGAGCGCGAGCGAGGTCTTGCCGCACCCGGTGGGTCCGGCGAACAGGAACGCGGCGAGTGGCCGGCCCGGCTCGGTGAGCCCGGAGCCGAAACGCACGAGCGCATCGGCGACCTCATCGACGGCGGCGTCCTGGCCGAAGACCCGCGCGGCCAGCGCCCCGCGGATCGCCCGGTGCGTCGGGGGGTCCCCGACGCCGACGAAGTGGGCGCGCACGCCTAGCTCCTCGGCCACCGCCTCGCGCAGCCGCCGCTCAGTGGCGTGCTCGTCCTCGGCCACCGCCCGGTGCAGCAGGCGCAGGCTCGCCGCGTGCGGGTACTCGCCAGGCATGTGGCGGCGCGCGAGCTCGAGCGCGACGGGAATCAACGCGGGCGACACGACCCGGCCCTTGCGGCCGAGCGCCTCGACATGCTTGGCGATGATGACGGCCGTCTCCGTGTCATCGGGCGGCGGCACGTCCACGACCACGAATCGGGCGTGGAGGCTCTGGTTGCGCGCGCGCAAGACCGCCTCGCCTTCGGGAGTCACCGCTCCGATCACCTGGAGACCCCGCTCCATGTGCGGCACGAGCAGGTTCGCGGCGTCGCCTTGCGGGTCGTTCATCGACGCGCCGGCACCCACGAACGTGTGGGTGTTGTCGAGGAAGAGGATCGCGGGCTTCGCGCGTGCTGTGCCGAAGAACCGCTCGCACTTGTTCTCGAGCTCCGCCACGAAGAACGTCCCGGCGAGAAGCCGGGCCGCCGTGACCTCGAGGATCGAGGGCGCCGTCGTGCCCTGGGCATCGAGAAGCCTGAGCTGTCCGAACTGCGCCACCGGCCAGTGCGCACGGACCAGACTGTGCACGAGTGCCGTCTTGCCGACACCTGACGGCCCGCGCAGCAGCACACTCGCCCCGGACTGCAGCAGCCCCACGACCCGTCGGGTGAGGCGCGGGCGCACGACGACGGGGAGTCGCTCAAGGTTGACGCGTGCACGGATGTCGACCCCCACGGCGTCGAGGCGCGCGGCGTCTTCGATGCGGGCGGCGGAATCGTGCACAATGGGCTCCTGTGCGAGGGGGTGGAGCCTTATGGTAACCGCGCCGCGACGCCTAGGACGTTCAGGATGACGAATGTGTGTTCCCGCCTGACGACGACGCGTCCAGATGCCGACGAACGGACTCCGACCGATGCGAACGTCCGTTCGTCTGGGATGGATGGAGGGTCGCCCCCGTCTGCTCAGAACTCGCAGCGCTCCAGTCGCTCGAACAGCACGCCGATGCGCGTCAAGAACTCCCGGGGGTCGAACAACGCGTCGAGCGCCGCTGCGTCGAGCGCACACTCGGGATCGGCTTCGAGGCGCTCGCGGAAACTCGCTCCGGGTCTCGCCTGCTGGATATCGTCCCACACCGCCATCGCGTTGCGCTGCACGATGGCATAGGCGTCCTCGCGCGTGATGCCGGTGTCGACGAGCGCGAGCAGCACGCGGCTGCTGTAGATGAGTCCGCGGGTCGCATCGAGGTTCGCCCGCATGCGTTCCGGGTAGAGCACGAGCCCGTCGAGGATCCACTCGAGCTTGGAGAGCAGGTAGTCGAGCGCGATCGCCGAGTCGGCGAGCACCACGCGCTCGGCCGAACTGTGGCTGATGTCGCGCTCGTGCCACAGCGCAACGTTGTCGAAGCCAGCCTGCGCGTTCGCCTTCACGACACGCGCGAGCCCGCACACGCGCTCGGCGGTGATCGGATTGCGCTTGTGCGGCATAGCCGAGGAGCCCTTCTGTCCTTTCGCGAACGGCTCCTCGGCCTCGAGGGTGTCGGACTTCTGGAGTGCGCGGACCTCGATGGCGATCTCCTCGGCGGTGGCGGCTACGGTGGCGAGCACCGCGAGGAACTGCGCGTGGCGGTCGCGCGGGATGACCTGGGTCGACAGCGGCTCGGGAGTGAGGCCGAGCTTCTCGCACACGTACTGTTCGACGAACGGGTCGATGTTCGAGTAACTGCCCACCGCGCCGGAGATGGCGCCCACGGCGACGACCTCGCGGGTACGCTCGAGGCGGTCGAGCGCGCGCTTCATCGCCCACGCCCAGCGGCCGAACTTCATGCCCATCGTCATGGGCTCGGCGTGGATGCCATGGGTGCGGCCCACGCACAGCATGTCGCGCGTCTCGAACGCGCGACGCTTGCAGATCTCGCCGATGCGGCGGACATCTGCGATCAAGATGTCTATCGCCTGCGCCATCTGGTAGCAGAGTGCGGTATCGCCGAGGTCACTCGAGGTCATGCCGTAGTGCACCCAGCGGCTGGGCTTGAGGTCGTCCTCGCCCAGACCGGCGTCGATGTGCTCTGCCATGTTCGTGAGGAAGGCGATGACGTCGTGGTTGGTGACGCGCTCGATCTCATCGATGCGCTCGACCTCGAACGCGGCGGAGGCGCGGATGTGTGCGGCCTCCTCGCGCGTGATGCCGCACTCGCCGAGCTCGGCTTGCGCCTCGCACGCGAGAACCTCGATCTCGCACCAGATGGCGAACTTGTTCTCGAGCTCCCAGATGGCGGCCATCTCGGGACGGGAGTAGCGAGGGATCATGGTTTGAGGCCTTTCGCGAGGACGGACAGGGTGCCGCTGCAATCATACCGTCAGCATGTCCCTTCTGACCTGCGCCCGCGGCCCCGGAGTCTCCCGCTCGCGAACCAGCGACGCCAGTCCTGCACGCGCCGGGCGAACACGCGCTGGACACCCATCTCGGGCATGATGTCTTGCAGGGGCGGTGGCGCGAGACCCGTCCTGCAGTCATGCTCTTTTCGCGGTCATCGACCTGTCGATGCCCGGCATGAGCGGAATCGAGCCGATCCGGATGATCCGCGGGCCCCTCGAATGGGGCAAGTCGCCCATCGTGCCCGTCATGCCACAGAGATGAACGGAGACTGTGAGGGACTGGCGCCGTGCGGCGCGCCTTCCCCTACCCGACCGGGATCCACTACGCGGACCACCACGTCCTCATGGCCAACGGATCGTCCAACGAGACCACGCACGCGGGCATCGACGAGTGCTGCGTGACGTGCGATCACGAGCTGCACGGAAGCGGCTATGGCTCCCGCACACTGCCAGCGTGACGAGGCGGTACGGACGAGTCAGTCCACCGGCACCTCGTGGAGACCGCGTTCAGTCGGATGTGGGCCTCCGTCCACCCGTTGTCCATCACGACCCCTTCGGGCGAGCGATTCTTCCTGCACCTGACACGGCCTGCAGACTGCGGGCGAGCAGGCATGGCTCTCGCGCATGGGCTTCTCCGGTCGCTCGCCGACGACACTGGCTTCGCCGGCAAGACCGCTCTGTCCAAGGACACCGAGAGCAACATCGTCACGCCGTCGCGATGTGGTCGACTCGCTGCCCGGCCGCGTCCTTCAGTTCTTGACCGCCGTCAACACCCTGCGGGCGCGCGGCTCGCTACATTCACGGCCGTGAAGACCCTCGCGCGACATCTGCTTCTCACCTGCGGCTGGCTGTCGTTGGGCGTCGGCGCCTTGGGTCTGCTCGTTCCGGTGCTGCCCACCGCACCGTTCGTGCTGCTCGCCGCCGCGTGCTTCCTGCGCAGCTCGGAGCGGCTCCACCACTGGCTGATCTCGCACCCGACGTTCGGGTGCCACGTCGAGGACTATCTCGCCGGCCGCGGACTGCAGGCGCGCACGAAGGTCGTGGCGCTCACGACGCTGTGGATGAGCGTGCTCGCGAGCGCGTACTTCTTCGTGCCGCTGCTCGCCGTCGACCTGCTGCTGATCGCGATCGCCGCGTCAGTCAGCGTCTACCTCCTACGGCTGCCGACCTGCGAGCTGCGCAAGGAGCACTCCTAGCCGGCAAGTCGAGACCCCGCTGCGCGCGTTGTCGCGGTATCCTGCTCGCACGCGAGGGCCGCTGCCACTCTCGACGCACCCTTCCCCGAGCGAGGACCCATGATGAACACCCCTGACGCTCCGATGCTCGATATGCACAACACCCACGACGAGGGCGAGCGCGCCGGCTTGGGCAACGACTCGGCGCTCGCTCGCTACGACCACCTCCTCGACGCCTGCGGGGACGTCGACCACCCGACCCCCATCGTGCGCCTGAACCGCATCGTCCCGAACCCCGACGTGTCGCTCTACGTGAAGTGCGAGTGGGTCAATCCGTTCGGGTCGATCAAAGACCGCACGGCGAAGTGGCTGATCCGTGGCCTGATCGAGCGCGGCGAACTCGAGGGCAAGACGCTCATCGAAGCCACCTCGGGTAACACCGGCATCGCGCTCGCGGCGATCTGTCAGCTCCTGGGCGTGCCGATGGTCGCGACCGCTCCGCACGTGCTCTCGCCCGAGAAGACCGCGCTGCTGCGGGCGTTCGGCGCCGATGTGCGCTTCACCTCGCCCGACGACGACTCGGGCCTGCACCCGATGGACCAGGCATTCCAGCTTGCACTGCGCATCATGGAGGCGAATCCCGGGACGTACGTCATGCCCAACCAGTACGACAACGCAGACAACGCCCGCGCGCACTACGAGTCGACCGGCCCGGAGATCTGGCGGCAGACCGAGGGCCGCATCGCGTACTTCTTCGCAGGATTCGGCACGTGCGGCACGGTCGTCGGCACCGGCCGCTACCTCAAAGAACAAAACCCTGACGTCCGTGTCATCGGCATCGAGCCTGTGCCGGGCCACCACATCTCGGGTCTCAAGAACATGGAGGAGACCGCGGTACCCGCGAACCTCGACCGCTCGGTGATCGATGAAGTCGTTTACGTCGACGACGAGATGACCGACGAGTGCGCGCGGCGGATGTACCGCGAGGAGGCCCTGATGGTCGGGCCCTCGGCTGCGGCCATCGCCGCCGGCGCGATCCGCTACCTCGGCGGACCGGAGCGGCGCGGGAT
>FWPV01004658.1_pt1 | contig 26884 bp, 25 predicted proteins | sample 2228371 | NCBI WGS metagenome assembly FWPV01 (sample SAMEA103939776, study PRJEB20133) | metagenome
AATTTTTTGTTCGGTGTTCATTGCGCTGATGTCAATACCAACCTCTTTCGTCAGAATCTCATCGTAATATTCGTCACGGTCTTCATACTCAGCTGGTGTGACTGGACCCATGGCACGATAGGGAGGATAATCATGCTCGCGAGTTCCAAACCCCATCCGCAGATTGAAAATGCGCTGGAAGTTATAAACCTTTTCGGATTGTTCGATGATGCCGTCAATGTCAATCTTTTCACCGGTAACCCCCTCATACAGCCAGCAGTAATTCTCAACATGCTCCGGTACTTTTGCGGGTTCTTTTGCAGTTTTGTTGCTTTCCGGGATAATGTCGTTCCAAGGCAATTTACACAATCCATGCAAACTAAACCAGGTGCGCCAGATTGGGAAGTAGTGCAGCGCTTCTGCTTTGGCCTCGAAGGTCGGTAATTGTTTATGCACCATGTCCATGAAAATCAACCATGCTTCATCGTGTTGTGGCCCTTTGGTCGCCAGCGCATAACCACCTTGCTGGGCAAGCGATTCTTTGGACAGATACTCTGAAATTTCCAGCCCTTTGATCTCCATGCCAATGTCTTTGAGTAAGGAAGGATCGGCACCGTACTTCTCGGTAAACAACCGTTTCATTGCCCGTACCCCTTGCCCCACCACGACGCCGAAGCCCTCACCCCGTGCCATCTGATGAATTAATTCCATGACCGCTTCAAAATTTCCCCAAGTGAGTTCTAATCCACCGGTTCTTTCTTTGGTCAAAATTCCCATTTCATAACATTCCATAGCAAATGCTAAGGAATTACCTAAGGAGATTGAGTCAACTCCGTAAGTATCTGCATAGAAATTCATTTCCAACACTTGTGCCGGGTCAAAAATGCACAGATTCGAGGCCAGTGCTCCAAGCGTTTCATATTCCGGGCCATCTACAAAGACCTCTTCACCTTTATAGGGCCCGGTCTGCAAAATATAGTGGGAAACACCATGAGCACAGGACATCGTGCAACCGTACCAACACCCATCTGGTCCGCGCATATCAAACTTCTGCTTCCAGACATCCCCCGCCACCCGATAAGCATCATCATGGTGACCAAAACGGAAGTTTTTCACCGGTAACAAATAGAACTTATTCATAATCTCTACCAGGTAGGGGGTGCCCGTCCCGCGCATATCATTTTGGGAAGCATCAAACAGGCTTATTTCGCGGTTTATTCGCTGGCCAGCCTTGCGGATCAAATCCATATTGGCAACCCCATTGCTATCCCCGCTGATCTGACTGTAACGCACCACAATGGCCTTTATCTTTTTATCGCGCAAAACCCGTCCACAACCACCCCGGGCAGCTTGCTTGATCCGCACTTCGTCCCGGCGAGGATCATAATAACTGACATTCAACCCGCAGATCGCATTGTAATTAGCCGCCTGCCCAGCTGAAATCACCGAGATTCCCCGCAATCCACGCGGATCATCGGCGTACATTTCAGTCAACATGCGGTTGATCAAGTGGGTATCTTCCGGCTCTAAAGGAGCCTCTTCGATGCGGACAACTCCTTCATCTCCATCTATGTAAATAATGACATCATTCCGGGCTTTCCCCTGAATTTCGAGCGCATCCCATCCGGCAAACTTGAGATACGGCCCAAAGTAACCTCCGCTGTTGCTGTCAATCACCGTGTTAGTCAACGGTGAAATCGTCACAACAGTACATTTACCGCTGCCCGGATAAGCCGTAATTCCACCAATTGGACCACCAGCAATGACCAGTTCATTTTCTGCATCATTCCAGCGGGTATCATCACGGATAGCATTCCACAAAAGCCATAGGCAGAACCCCCTGCCGCCGGTGAAGGTTTCTTTCATTTTCTTGTCAACCGGCTTGCTCTGAATCGAATTATCACTGATATTTATATACAGCGTTCGATTCGCATATCCTTTCACCACCGGGCGCAGATCATAACGAAATTCTGCCAGCAATTTATGTGCACTTCGCAGTCTTTCCACGTCAGTCTTGAACATCGGTTTCTCCTTTGAGAAAATTTTGGAAGAACTGAACGACACGATTTTCCCCTCAATTCAATTATATTGAAGGACGGATTACTTTCAGCATTCCTCTGTCACTGCTCTGGTTGATGAATGTCACAATCCGATGGAAAAGCAAGGATGCGTTATAATCACCGGAAGAAAAGAAATTACTAGAAAAACCATATGAATGTCGAAGATCAACTTGATTTATATCTGAGAGCGCGTTTCACCTTACTGGTGTTCGTCACTCCCGAAGAAGAACGTTTGTTGACGACAATCCAGCGGGTCTGTGAGCACACCCAGCGCCGGCTGCTGAGTTGGGACGCCGCAGACGGTTTTCAACTCTTGGTCGGCAGCGGCAACCCAACTTCCGCGCGCGATCCCCTTACGGCTTTAGAGCAAATTGAAAGCGCTGATCCGACAGTGCCTGCGTTGTTCATTCTCAAGGATTTTCACGAAATTTGGAACAACCCTCAAATCAAACGCAAGTTAAGGAACATCAGTCAACGGCTGAAGTTTTCAAAAAAGTCCATCCTAATCACTTCACTCACTTCAAAAATACCGGACGAGTTAAAAGACGATGCAGTTTTGGTGGATTTTCCCCTCCCCACCTTTACCGAACTTGAAGAAGTACTCAACCGTCTGATTCAAACGCCAGGAGTAAAAGTCAACCTTACGCCTTTGGGTAAGGAAAAAATAATCCAGGCGGCTATTGGGCTGACAGCATCTCAAGCTCAGCGGGTATTTGCCAAATCCATCGTCAAAGATGGTCTCTTGGACGATCGAGACATTGATCTGGTCACCGAAGAAAAGAAACAAATTATTCGGGAAAGTGAAGCGCTCGAATTTTTTGCCGTGACCGAGACGCCCGACGATGTGGGCGGATTGGGTGTTCTTAAAAACTGGCTGCGCCTGCGGGAGCGTGCTTTTTCACAGGAAGCCCGTTCATACGGATTACCCGCCCCGAAAGGGATTGGCTTGATTGGTATTCCCGGAACCGGCAAGAGCCTGACCGCTAAGATGATCGGCGGGTTGTGGCGTTTACCGTTATTGCGTCTGGATGTTGGCTCTCTATTTGGCAGTCTGGTTGGCGAGTCGGAGGAAAGAACACGCCGTGCCTTGAAATTGGCTGAAACCGTTTCGCCTTGTGTGGTTTGGATTGACGAGATGGAGAAAGCCCTGGCGCACGGCGGATTGGATAGCGGCACCAGCACCCGCGTATTCGGAACGATTTTAACTTGGATGCAGGAAAAAACGGCTCCTTGCTTTGTTGTCGCCACCGCCAACGATATTTCCAGCCTCCCACCGGAATTACTGCGGCGTGGGCGCTTTGACGAGATTTTCTTCTTGGATCTTCCCACCTTTGAAGAGCGGCGCGAAATTTTTGCCGTTCACCTGCGAAAACGCGGCCGATTGCCACAAGATTATCATCTCGACCAGCTGGCAGAGGCTTCCAGCGGTTATGTGGGATCGGAAATCGAACAAGCAGTCATTGATGCAATGTACATCGGTTTCAACGATGGTCAACGCGAATTTACCACGCAGGACATTCTTTTCGCGTTAAAACGACAAGTGCCCCTCTCGGTGTCTCAGCGGGAAAACATCACCATGTTGCGCAATTGGTTACGGGAAGGCCGCGCCCAGTCGGCGTCCTTCCAGAAGACCGAAGATGCCGAGCATCAGTTTGTTCCCATTCAATTGGATATCCGCTCAGCGGGTTAGAACTTTTTAGGCTCAAACGGGATGGAAGATTCCAGCCTTGCCGTAGATTTTGGCACTTCAAACACCCTAATCGCCGCTTGGGATGAGGTCGCTCAGCAGGTCTCGCTGGTTGAGATACCCGAATATAGCCGATGGGTACCTCAAAATGGCGAAAGCATTCCGCTCATTCCGTCCTTAATTCACTACTCAACCGATGGCCGTGTTTGGATCGGTCATCAAGTGATTCGAAAAGCATCCCCTGACTCTCGCCGAACGGTACGCTGGATGAAGCAGTACATTCTCAGTCGCAGTCCAATCCGCCTTCAAATGGACAGTCGTGAAATCACTCCATCCAGAGCAGCAAGTGATTTTCTTACCACCATTTTTACTTTCATGCGGGAAGAACAGGGTATCGCACCCCGCAGGATGGTTTTCAGTACGCCGGTTGAGTCTTTTGAGTTTTACACCAACTGGCTCAACACACTGGCTGAAGATAACCGACATGCGAAAGTGTCTTTGATTGACGAACCAATTGCCGCAGCCATTGGTTATGGGTTGCAAGTAAGGCCCGGCACAATCTTCTTTGTATTTGACTTCGGCGGCGGAACGATGAACGCTGCCATGGTCATAGTCGAAAGCGAATCGACTTCGAAAAATAGGCCACTTTGCCGAGCGCTGGGAAAAGCCGGCAAAAACATTGGTGGCGCGCGGATTGACCAGTGGCTTTATCAGGAAATTCTTTCGCGTTACAAGTTGTCCGAAGACTTATCTGTAATACGACAAAACAGCCATCGAATCCTTTCCGCCTGTGAGAGGGTCAAACAAACTCTCTCCCAATATGAACTTGCCTCAACCGGTGATATTCAAATTGACAATAACCTTACTCTCAACATGACCATCACACGAGGCGAATTTGAAAAAATCCTTGAACGAAACTTTCTCTTTGATGAAATCAGTCAACTCTGTCGGCATGTTCTCAATCAAGCTTACGAAAGGGGATATACTCAAGATCAAATCCACTCGGTTATTATGATTGGCGGAAGCAGCTTAGTCCCGGCTGTTCAGCAACATCTTCGTAGTTTGTTTGGCGATAACCCTGTCCAAGTTCAGCGCCCCCTTGATGCGGTTGTCAGAGGAGCTGCTCTTTATGCAGCCGGTTCAGGCATCCTCGATCATATCCGACATGATTATGCCATCCGATACCTTGATCCTTCCAGCGGGCAATACGTTTTCCAGAAAATCGTTTCCAGTGGGACACCCTATCCTACGCTGCAACCAATCTCACGCCTCACGGTGAAAGCATCCTATTCTGGTCAAAGAAAATTAGGGCTGGCGATATTCGAGGTTCGCAATTCATCCGAAAGCAGCTTTGCCCAAGAAAACATCGAATTAATTTTTGATCCTCAGGGATCTGCGAGAATTGTCCAACTTCCCACTCAACAGATTCAAGAGAGAACCTATTTTTTCGTCAATGAACATTGCCCAACCTTTCTAATCGCTGACCCGCCCGCCGAAGCCGGAACACCTCGTTTTGAAGTTTTCTTCTATATTGATGCTCAAAAAAGATTAACCATTACCGCCCGCGACTTAAAAACTGGGAGTATCATATTGGAAAATCAACCCGTTATTCGTCTGTATTGAGCAGGTTAAGATGTCTCACATTTCAAAATTGAAAACCGAATGGGTAGATGCTGAAATCCTCGTCCGCGCCTTGCAGGATTTGGGATATTCAGTTGAACAAGGAGACCTTAGCATCACCTCCCTGCGGGGAGAAAAAACCGATGTTGAGATCAAAGTTCGCCCGCCGTTGAGCGCTGAAATTGGATTTCGACGACACAAAGGCAAGTTTGAAATGGTTGCCGATTGGTTTGGCGTTTTAGGCGTAAAACGACAAAATCTCCTCCGTCAAATTAATCAGCGATACGCCTATCACGCCGCTCGCCAAAAACTTGAAGAACAAGGTTTCTACTTGGTCGAAGAGAAAGATGAAGCTGGCAAAATACACCTACTATTACGACGCATGGCATAGGATGGGTCAATGGAAGTACAAGAAGTTGAACTGACCATTCATCCCAACGGACAGGTTGAAATCCGCGTTCGTGGCGTAAAGGGAAATGCCTGTCTCGAACTGACGCAAGCTCTCGAAAGGGCGCTGGGAAACCAGATCATTGAACGCAAGATGACCGCTGAAAGCGAGGCAACATCGTCCATTGACACAAACCTGCTCCCGCCTTTGGAGATTAAAGGGTAAACTAGCGTGGAGAAATCACTGCGTGTTCACCACTTTGAGCCATTTAGCCACTCGAACGGCCCGGGCAAACGAGCAGTCCTTTGGCTGCAAGGTTGCACCTTGAATTGCCCGGGTTGTTTCAACCCACAAACTCATTCTCCAACAGGTGGCAGAGCAATCTCGATAAAGAATCTCCTTTCCCGGATTTTACAAATTTCGGACTCTGTCGAGGGAATCACCATAAGCGGCGGTGAACCGCTACAACAATTAAGACCGTTGTTATTACTGTTAAGTGAAATTCGCAAGCAAACCAACTTATCCATCCTCCTTTTCAGCGGCTTTACATTTGAAGAAATTTGCTCTTTTCCAACCGCAAATCAACTATTAACCACGGTGGATGTTCTCATATCCGGTCGCTATGATCAAACCGCTGACATTCAAAATCTGTGGGTCGGCTCAAGTAACAAAACTATTCATATTCTATCCTCACGATACTCAATGAAAGACCTATCCAATATCCCGGTTGCTGAGATGATCATCACACCAAACGGAGAAATTCTCTCCAGTGGAATTATGCCGATAATTTTAGGTTGAAAATGACTGGGCATCATCTTCTGCAAGAATACCGTCGCACCCTCCTTTCATTCAGCGAGATTCCCAACCTGCCAAGAGAGAATCTGATCATCCTAATTCAGAAAGGAATGATTCGAGAGCTTCTGGAGAATCCAACTCAGGAAAGCATCACCATTTTGGAGGATGTTTGCGCTTTTGCCCCCCTTCCCACCATCCAAGAAGATGCCTTTGAGGCATTGATAGAACTTTGCCAAGACAACCATCCAGAAGCAATCTTAAGTTTATACAGCCTTGCCGTTGAGCGGGAACACCCGCCAGCAATTGCCTATCTCAAAAATCACCCTCACACATCCCCTAATCCTTGCCTTCAAGCGGCATTCTCTTTTCTCTGCGTTGCTGAAGATGACTACGCGCAATTCGACCAAAATCTTGCTCTTCTTGCAGATTACTTTTTCCATCACGCCCAACCCTCAACCCGTCTGAAGATCATTCAATCCGCCGCCTCGCCAGCCAGACAACGAATTGCCCGTCTGCTGGATGTACTCATGTTCGATGAACCCGAAAAGCCGACCCGCTTGCTCACTCTCTATCCTCAATGCTCCCAACTCGAAAAACGAATCATTCTGCAACGCTTATCCTCACTGGTAGAGAAAAAGAATACCCAAGCCGAAGAGATAGTATGTCGGCTGGCAATCCTATTCGACGACCCAGATGCCAGCGAAATTTGCAAACAACGGAATCTCTCTCCCTCTGCTCCCGCCGATAAAGCCCTTTATTATTTTTTGTCCAGCAATTGGGACGAATATGAAACCTTCGACTTCACCCATCAGTGGCTGGCAGAAGCCTACTCTACCGCTAGCCCATCCCTAAGACAAAAAATTCTGTTGCAGGCGCGTTCCAGTGGTCATATCGAATGGCTCTCCAATATTTCTAGCAATCGCCCTGCAATAGGAGTGTGGGATTTAAGCCCGATGGACTGGGAGAAACTTGCCCACGGCATTCTTTCCAGTTCGTCCGATCTGCATTGGTTGCGCCTAATAAACCACGCACCTTTGTTCTGGACGGCTTATCTGCTTAATTTCCTTGCCAAAAATTCATTCGTCTTCGACAACGAGCCTGAACTACTCCCAATTTCACAACTTGCTGCGGACTGCATCTCTCATCCTTTGCCGTTCATTCCAAAATCCGTCCTTCATTCACCTGCCGGCAGCAGCATGTATATGGCAGTTTCGCCGTTCGGGATGGAAATTGGGCTCGGTGGCCTGGACTCCTCTATCCAAATTCTCAACCTGAATTCGCTCGAATGGCAAAAACCCATACTCAACCCGGCTGCGCCGACCCGCCTGATTGCGTACGATCCATCAGCAAGTTATTTGGTCTGTGCGGGTGGCGATCATCGCCTGCGTATTTTCCGCCGACAGGATTATGCCCTGCTTAAAACAATTGAGGGACACAAAAACCAAATCAAAGCGATTGTTTTTCAATCGGATGGCAGAGTTTTTTATTCAGCCGGTTTTGATGGCACGATTCAGTCATGGCATTTTCCCAGCGGTTTAGCAGCCCGTTCGCCCCTTCAACTCGGAAATGAGATTTTTTCCCTCATAATCTCGCCGGACAATCAACTGCTCTTCATCGCCAGCGCTGACCAAACCTGTCCAATTATCCCCGTCCAGCAAAATCAAGCCATTCACTCCATTGCTGAGATAGATGATATTCCACTGGCGCTATCTCTCAATAAGCGCCAAAAATTTGTTGTTTCTGTTCGCAATAACACGATCCGACAATTTAGCCTTTCCACATTCAGGCCTGTGACCCCCTCGCGTTCAACCCATTCCCTTATCCATAACTTAGTTTACCATCCAACTTTACCCCTCCTAATCGGCATGGGAGTGGATGGGAAAACCCATATATGGCACGAAGCGGATTTGAGTCTTCTTCTTACAATCGAACAACACAATCAACCATCCATTGGATTGGGAGTTACCCCAGACGGAAATACTCTCATCAGTGCCAGCTCAGATGGAAAGATTGTGATTGGGGACCTCCAACCATTTCTCCTTTTCTTTCAACCTATTCAGAGCGATCTTCACCAATGGATTGAAAAACTTGCCCTGTGGTCAACGAACCAACTTCAGCCTTCCAACCACCGGGCTTGGTTTGAGTTTGCCAAGCAAATCCTCCAATGGCGGGGGCGATTTGATATTCAAATTGAAGACGTTGAAGCCATTCAAATTGGCGAGTATGACATCCTGTTTTAAAAATCTTTATTGGGGGCAAGGTATAATCATACCTTGTTGGAGTGAACAACACAGGATCGCCCATCGTGAATCTCAAAAGATTATTTTCAAATCCGGCAGAATTAGACCAGGTTCAGGCCAAAAATTTTACCAACGTTCAGATTGATGCGATTGGAGTCGGCTTGGCCAATGCCGCTGCGCCATTCCTGCCGGTATTTCTTACACGCTTGGGGGCAACCTCTTACGAAATTGGTTTATTGACTTCCATGCCCGCCCTAGCCGGATTAATTCTGGCAATTCCCATGGGGCAATTCTTGCAAAATCAGAAAAAAATCGTTCCGTGGTTCAGCCTTGCTCGTTTGGGCGTCATTATGAGTTATGCCCTGACCGGTATTTTGGCCTTTCTTTTTCAGGGTCAGTCGCTCATTACGGGTATTTTGCTAGTTTGGGCATTAGCGACTATTCCCCAAACTTTGTTGAACATATCCTTTTCAGTAGTCATGAATGCCGTAGCCGGCCCCAATCTTCGCTACGAACTGATGACCAGGCGCTGGTCAATTCTAGGAGTCACCACCGCAATTGCTGTATTTATTATTGGTCAATTTTTGGATCGGATATCCTTCCCAACCAACTTTCAGGCTGTTTTTATCTTCCTCTCGGTAGGAGGATTAATCAGTTACTACTTTTCGTCTCACATTCGCCTCCCTGATTTCCAAAAACCCAATCCGATTGGCAAACAGCCAATTCGCCAATCCCTTAAGGAATATCTCTTACTGTTGGGCCGAGAAAAGCCATTCCAATCTTTTGTTATCAAACGCTTTGTATTTCTTTCCGGCGCAGCCCTGACTTTGCCTCTCTTTCCGCTTTATTTTGTTCGTGAGGTGCAAGCGAGCAACAGCTGGATTGCCACGATCAATACGGCTCAGACTGCAATTGTCATTGTCGGTTACTTTTTCTGGACTCAACAGTCTCGCCGGCGCGGATCCCGCAATGTATTACTTTGGACAACGCTTGGTGCGGCTTTGTATCCGATACTGGTTGCCAGCACTCATAATGTGGTTCTGATCACCTTATTCGCTGGGATCAACGGCATCTTTCAAGCTGGCTTGAATCTGGTCTTCTTTGATGAACTCATGAAAACCGTTCCCACTGAATACAGCGCAACCTTCGTCTCGATTGCCCAAGGGCTACAATATGTTTCTTCCATCCTCTCTCCGCTTATCGGAACGTTCATCGCTGATTTTGCCGGAATTGGGGTTGCCCTGATGGTAGGGGGGATTTTGCAACTCATTGGATTCACCATGTTCTGGCGTAACCGTCAGTTAACTTTTATTCACAACCAGCCCTCCCAGGCGACTTAACCCCTCTTTATGAGGCACTAACTAACCCAATCCAAGGGCAGGTGATCCGTTCGATTAGTGAAAAGGATGTAAATTTCTTCTTCCTCTACTTCAATTTGAGTTACGCCGGTGTTGTTCATAACAAACCAGCCTTGATAAGGAGGTGTTATTTTCAATAATTCGTTCATAAAATAATTAAAAAATGCCCCGTGACTGACCAGAACCGCTGTCTTATTTGTGTAACGATATTGGTCCATCAGCCAACCGACCACCCGCCTTGCCCGCACATGAGCCTGTTCATCCGTTTCATAAGACGCGTTATACCAACCCTGCGCATTCAATTCTTCTACAAACTGCAAGCGCGGATAGGCAATTTTCAATTCGCTTGGTTTCTTGCCAGGCAGACCGATATTCAATTCGGTTTCAGGATCCTTAAGATATACACCTCCAACCTCATGTAAATCCCGCAATCCATGTATGGGCAAATTGTACTTTTCCGAAATGGGTTGAGCCGTCTGGAGAGAGCGCCACATCAGGCTGCTGTATAGGACAATCTCGTTCAGGTCGGGAACTTGACCGTCAGTGTTTGCCAACAAATAGCGCTCAAAATGGTCACATAACGCATTCGCCTGCTTGAGTCCCAAGTCGGTTAGAGGTGGGTCGCTGGAGCGGCCATCGCTGCTACCTGTCTGATCCCAAAGCAAATTATTAGTTGATTGAGCATGTCGGATAAAAAGAATTCGCATAAAACCAGATTCCTTCTACGATTGGTGAAGCAGTTTGTCAATTCGTTTATAATTCTCAAGAAATTCTCAAACATTTTGATATTATACCGTTCAAAAATTCTTAATTTATGGTGCATCAAGGTTTCTGGAAAAACCAATCGCTTACCATTAGTGTAAAACCAAACTGCCTTACAATCAGCATCGGCAGCAAAGAAGTTTTCAGCTACGACTTGGCTGGGCGGCTATGGACTGCACTCGTAGATGAGGTGTCCTATCGGCGCGGACTGGACGGTAAAATCGTGGCAAAGTGGCAGAATCCTGATCAATCCCGTCAACGTCGCTGGCTTTCTGCTCAGGAGTCTGTTGCTTTGATTCAACGTGGACATCTTCTTCTGAACAGTCTTTTGAAAGATTTGCATAACAACCTCATCCATCTCAATCCTCCACTCGCTGAGAAAGGCCGGCGCGACCTGGAAACGGCAGCATGCTTTGATCATTCAGCTGCCGAAGCCGATGTTGCGAAATACCTGCAGGTCTATAAACCAGTCGGTATTCTCCCACCCGACCAATACATATCCGTTGTTTTGCAGGCGGCCGAAGGCTGCTCTTTCAATACCTGCACATTCTGTGATTTTTATCGCGACCGTCCTTTCCGGATCAAAAGAGTGGATGAATTTCGCGAACACATCCGTGCCGTCAAGTCGTATTTAGGTGAAGGTCTCAGCCTGCGTCGCACGATCTTTCTTGGGGATGCCAATGCTCTGGTAATTCCCATGCCCCGTCTCATCAGTTTATTAGAGGTGATTCACGAAGAACTGGATGTAGAAAGACTGGGCGGGATATTCGCTTTTTTGGATGGTTTCAGCGGAGAGCGAAAAACTCCTCAGGACTTCTCCCGACTTGCTGATTTAGGTTTGAAGAGGGTGTATATTGGAATGGAGTCGGGACACGAACCTTTACTCAAGCTCCTGCGTAAACCCGGCACGCCTCAAGATGTGTTGCAAGCCGTCCGCAACATCAAAGCCGGGGGGGTTGCAGTTGGAATTATTGTTTTGCTCGGTGCGGGCGGAAAAATTTTTGCAGATGCTCATATTCGGGATACAATCCACTTGATCAATGCGATGCCACTGGATTTGGATGACCTGATATACTTTTCTGAACTGATCGAAAATGAAAACTTGCCCTATGTCCAAAGCGCGTATGAAAATTCATTGCAACCTTTGACCGCAGAGGAACGACTTCATCAGGGCGAAATGATTGAAAATGCTTTGGTTTTTAATCCTGAAAAAGGCACGCCCCATATTAGTCGCTATGACATCCGCGAATTTATCTACTGACACCATCTACCAAGGTGAGATCAAACTGACCTTTCATGGCAATCTGACCGACTTTTTCAAATCGAAGAGCGAATTATGGGTAGCCCACTATCAATTGCGTGAAAAAACCTCCCTAAAACATATTGTTGAAGCCTTAGGTGTTCCACACCCCGAGATTGGCAGTATCCTTGTCAACCTAAATGAGGTCAATTTGTCCTACCACCCTCTCCCGGGCGACTCCATACACATCTACCCACGTCAGTTCAATCAATCATTTGGGGATATTGAATGCCCAAAGTTTATTTTGGATAACCATTTAGGGAAATTAACTTCCTATTTACGCCTGTTGGGCATTGACGTCTGGTACGACCACCATTTTGACGACGAAAAAATTGCTCAAATCTCGACCGACGATAATCGTATTGTACTGACTCGGGATCGCGGATTGTTAAAGAGAAAAGTCATCCAGCGTGGTTATTGTGTGCGTCAAGATGATCCTCTGGCTCAACTCACCGAGGTGATTAATTACTTTCAACTTGCTCAGCATCTAAAACCTTTTACACGCTGCCCCCGCTGTAATGGACTGCTAGAAAAGGTTGAAAAACACAGGATTATCGATCAATTATTGCCGTTAACCCGCTTGTACTACAATGATTTCAGTCGCTGCTCACAATGCGGTCAAATCTATTGGAAAGGCTCGCACTATGACCGTATTAAGCCGATCATTCAACGTTTTGCCACTATCGAAGACGAGGATACATGAACTTCACCTTTCCGATTGGGAAACTTCCCCACGATTATTTACAACAAATGATCAACTCACTTCCCACCACATCGGAGCGGCTGATTCTCGGCCCAGGAATCGGCTTGGACTGTGCCGTTGTGGATTTTGGCGACCGCTGCCTAGTATTCAAAAGCGAACCGATTACCTTTGCTACCCGTCACATTGGTTGGTATGCCGTTCAAATCGCCTCAAATGATATTGCCACCACAGGTGCAAAGCCCCAGTGGATGCTATTATCCATGCTGCTTCCAGAGAACAATACAACGCCTTCGCTGGTAGAGGAAATCTCTCAGGAAGTCAGCCAAACCTGCCAACAGATGGGTATCGTACTGATTGGCGGGCATACGGAAATAACCAGCGGCTTGGATCGGCCGATTTTAGTCACCACGCTAATTGCCGAGATAACCCGCGAGAAATTAATCACCCCGCGTGGCGCAAAACCCGGGGATGTTCTTATTCTTACAAAAGGAATTCCCATTGAAGCTACCGCTCTGCTGGCAAAGGAATTTCCAGAGCAACTGAGCGATTCCTTGAGCGATGCCGAGATTGCTCAAGCCGAAAACTTTTTGAAAGACCCCGGTATTTCTGTGATCCGCGATGCGGAAATTGCGGTTAACGCTGGCGAAGTCCACGCCATGCATGACCCAACTGAAGGCGGTCTGGCGACCGCGCTGTGGGAATTAGCCCACGCCAGTCAAACCACCTTGGTTATCGAACCATCTCGAATACATATTCCTCCGGTCTCCCGTAAAATGTGCGAACGGTTTGGTTTAGACCCCATGGGTACAATTGCCTCTGGCGCGTTGATCATTGCCGCCGCATCCTCCTCTGGACAAGCTATTATCAACGCTCTAGAGAAAAGTGGAATCACAGCGACCATCTTTGGCAGGATTGAGGAGGGGCAACCGACAGTTTATCAAATCACCTCTTCCGGCAGGCAGTTACTGACCAAATTCAGCCGGGATGAGATTGCCCGACTTTTTGAAACGGGCTAACCATTAACGGAGTTTGATAACATGGGCTTTATCCTTTCCGTAGGTTTTGGTTTTATACCCATGCTTGTATATGCCTTTTTGGTGTACTGGCTGGATCGTTACGAAAAAGAGCCTAGGCATTTATTGGGGGGTGCTTTCGTTTGGGGAGCCGTGGTGGCAGCCGGCTTTGCCTTTCTCATTAACACCCTGCTTGGAGCAGGCATTTTTGCCTTGACTGGTTCGGAACTCATCGCCCAACAAACCACCGGCTCAGTGATTGCACCGCTTATTGAAGAAATCTTGAAAGGCATGGCCGTTTTGATCGTCTTTTATTTTTACCGAAAGGAGTTTGACTCGACACTGGATGGCATCGTCTATGCTGCGATCACTGCGCTGGGTTTTGCCGCTACCGAAAACACCTACTATATCTATAACTACGGATATCTAGAGAGTGGATACACTGGTTTATTTACCTTAGTGTTCATCCGAGTTGTTCTTGTGGGCTGGCAGCACCCGTTTTATACTGCATTTTTCGGTATTGGGCTGGCGCTTGCCCGCTTGTCACCAAATCCGCTCAAACGGCTTTTTTATCCAATTGCTGGTTTGATTGCATCAATTCTCTTGCACAGTATCCATAACACCATTCCTGAATTCATTCCCGGAATTGGCGGTATTGTAATTGGGACTTTATTTGACTGGATCGGCTGGTTTGGCTTGGGAATTTTCATTCTGTATATGATCTATCACGAGAAAAGATTAATTCAAACAGAATTAAAAGAAGAAGTACAAATGGGGATTATATCTCTAGAGCAATACCTCAAATCTTTTTCAAATGTTGCCCGTTTCAAAGCCCTCCTTCCCCACATGGGAAAGCCATCATTTCACACTGTTACTCATTTTTACCAATTGTGTGCCGAACTTGCCCATAAAAAACATCAATTTCGGCGGATGGGAGAAGAGGGCGGTAACCTCAAAATCATTACCCAACTTCGCAGTGAACTGGCAGAACTAAGCCCTTTCGTAAATTAAATTTTCCAAATCTTGTCCTCATTCGAAAGCGTGGTAAAATCTAGAAACAATATAATACTTAACTCCTGCGCCCGTAGTGAAGTGGACATCACATTACCCTCCGGAGGTAAGAGCCCGAGTTCGAGTCTCGGCGGGCGCACTAATTTTTAATCTATCCTTTGTTAACATTCTACTAATACTTGTCTGGTATAAATGAGTACGATAATCTGGATACAGCAGATATCAAAATGCTAACGTGGAGGATTAAGAGATGGATCTGATGTTTGGAGGATACGGTTTATACATCCTCTTTTCACTGCCAGCCTTGATTTTAGGCTTTTGGGCACAAATCAGGGTACAAAGCGCATTTAGCAAGTTTTCCAGGGTACGAACCTACGCCGGGTTGACAGGCGCTCAAATTGCACGGCGAATGCTGGATTCGGTTGGTTTATATAATGTTCGGGTAGAACAGTCGCATGGCTTTTTGAGCGACCACTATGACCCGCGCGCAAAAGTACTTCGCCTCAGCCCCCAGGTTTATCAGAGCAATAGTGTTGCAGCGGCAGGAGTAGCAGCTCATGAAGCCGGTCATGCCATTCAGGATGCCAGCGGCTACGCCATGCTTCAAATTCGCTCTGCATTGGTACCGGGGGTTCAAATTGGCAGTTGGCTTGGCCCGATTATCTTCATTATTGGCTTCTTTCTGTCGCCTACAATCGGCACATCGATTGCCTGGCTGGGAATTGGATTGTTTGCCCTTGCCGCAGTATTTGCGCTGGTAACGCTTCCAGTGGAGTTTGACGCCTCCCGACGCGCAAAGGCGTGGTTATCAACTTCTGGCGCAATCTACAACGAAGAGATCCGCGGTGTAAATAGCGTACTGGACGCGGCGGCTTTAACCTATGTCGCAGCTGCAGTACAGGCCATTTCCACGATCCTCTATTATGTTTTCCTGCTGATGGGTCGTAATCGAGACTAAGCCGGTAACAAAATCGCAAAGAGTAGAAGGCTGTCCAAAATACCATGGACAGCCTAATTTTTTCCTGTGAAAATACGCACAAAAATACGGACAGTTAATGTAAAATTAAAACAAATTGGCGCGAGTCTACTCTTGTTATACAGCGAGGTCAAATGATCACCAGAACCGTCCCTGATATTGTCGTTGGGAGGCTGCCCCGCTATCTACAAGCCTTAGAGCATATGCATCGCGAAGGGATAAAGACCACCTCTTCTCAGGAATTGGGTGAGGCAATCGGTATTTCAGCTGCGCAAATCCGTAAAGACCTTTCTCAATTCGGAGAGTTTGGTAAACAGGGTACCGGCTACTCCGTGGCCTATTTGGTTGAACAATTACAGTCCATCTTAAAACTGACCAAGATTTGGGATTTAGCCCTGGTTGGAATGGGTGATCTGGGCAACGCGTTAGCACGTTATCAGGGCTTTGCTGAGCATGGTTTTCGTATCACCGCCGCTTTTGATAATGATCCGGAGAAAATTGGTAAGGAAGTTGCCGGCCTAATCATTCAGGACAGCGAACAGATGAAAACGATCATCCCTCAAATGGGCATCAAAATTGCCATGTTGACGGTTCCCGCTGCTGCGGCTCAACTGGTTGCCGAGGAATTGGTCGAGGCCGGCATTCGTGCCATCTTGAACTATGCCCCCATTAGCCTGAACTTGCCAGCCGGGATTCACATTGAGAACATTGACCCGATCATTAAACTTCAACACATGACTTATTATTTGGATTAATCCAAAAATAAATCCTTCTCTGGTTTGCAATTTAGAAATTGATCAAACTGCGTCGCAAGGTCTCGCGCATAGCTAATGCACGGCAAGCGCCTTCAGCCGTGCAAGTAAGTGGATTATCCACCAGGTAAGCTGGAATACCCAATGACTTGGTCAAAAACTTGTCCATTCCTCGAAGAAGTGCACCGCCACCACAGAGAGCCACCCCCCGGTCAATAATATCGGAGATTAACTCCGGCGGTGTTTTTTCCAATACCCGTTTGACCAGCGCAACGATCTCATCCAAGGGCTCCTGGAGAGCATCCACAATGTCATCAGTGGTCAGACTGACAGGTCTGGGTAAGCCCGTCACTTGATCCTGGCCTTGCACTTCCATCGTCAGTTGTTGTTCCATAGGAATTGCCGCACCAATTCGAATTTTGAGAAGTTCGGCGGTAGTTTGACCGATGATCACGCCGAATTTTTTTCGCACGTAGTTAATAATGGCTTCGTCCATGGACAACCCGCCAGTTCGGGAAGTTTCCGCAGTAACGATATCGTTCATTGCCAGAATAGCAACTTGATTCGTCCCACCCCCCAGAGATATGATCATGTTCCCGGAAGGTGTATTGATCGGCAGATCAATTCCCAGCGCAGCCGCTAACGGTTGTTTGATTAAGAGAACTTCACGACTGCCAGAACCAAGCCCCGCCTCATGCACAGCGCGGGTTTCCACACTGGTAATCCCGTAAGGCACGGTGATGATAATTCTGGGTCGAAAAATCAACATTGGCCCACAGATTTTCTTGACCAGATATTGCAGCAGGTTTTCAGTAATTTCAAATTCAGCAATCACCCCATGCCGCAAAGGCCGCACAACTTCAATACTTTCAGAAACACGCCCCATCATGTCACGGGCAGCCTGTCCCCACTCGACCATTTTTTGCTCTTCGACTACAATAGCCACTACGGTTGGCTCTTGTAGTAATATTTGATTGCCTTCCGCAATTACGGTATTGAGCGTGCCCAAATCAATGCCCAATTCCCTTGAAAAAGCAGGCATATCGCTCTAATTCCTTCCGTTCATAAAGATAGGATGCCCACCTGCTGCAGCATCTTGATTTGATTATACCCCGATTATCCTACCCGCCGCCTATTCGGGGCTGACCACTGCGATACCGCTGAGCAGCGCTGATTCGCAAAGTGCTTCGACGCAAAGCTGCTTGTGCCGCCAGATATTCGTCTGTATCCACATCACCGATCTTACTGAGCAATTCCTCTGCTCGGCGGCGAGCCTCCTCAGCGCGAGCCAGGTTGATTTCATTGACATTTTCGGCAGCATCCGCCAGAATAACTACCTCTTCCGGCAGCACTTCTGCCACACCGCCAGCAACCGTGAAGTATTGTTCTTCACCCTTTTTGCGAACAGTAACCACGCCATACTTCAATGTAGTCAATAGAGGTGCGTGATTTGGTAGAATTCCCATCACGCCCTCAATTCCTGGTAGAACAACGATGTCTACATCGTCCTGATAGACTACTCGATCCTGAGAAATGATTTCACAGTGAATCGGCATGAATTTACTCTCTTTTACGCCAGTTCTTTAGCCCTTTCGCGGGCTTCTTCGATTGTGCCAACCATGTAAAAAGCCTGCTCAGGTAAATCATCACAATTTCCATCCAAAATTTCCCGGAAACCACGCACAGTTTCTTTGAGTGGCACATAACGCCCCGGACGGCCGGTAAATTTTTCAGCCACGAACATGGGTTGAGAGAAAAACCGTTCAATTTTGCGTGCGCGTGAAACAATTAACTTGTCATCCTCGCTCAATTCATCAATACCCAAAATGGCGATGATGTCCTGCAAATCTTTATAGCGTTGCAGTACCCGCTGAACCTCGCGGGCGGTTGTATAGTGTTCGTGCCCAACAATGTTCGGGTCGAGAATGCGAGATGTAGAAGCCAGTGGATCTACCGCTGGGAAGATACCCTTTTCCACAATCGAACGCTCCAGCGCAATGGTCGCATCCAGATGAGTAAATGTCGCCACTGGTGCCGGGTCAGAGTAGTCATCTGCCGGTACATACACGGCTTGCATCGAGGTAATTGATCCATTGCGGGTCGAAGTAATGCGTTCCTGCAATTCACCCATTTCCGTTGCCAGGGTTGGCTGGTAACCTACAGCCGAAGGCATACGTCCCAATAGAGCCGAAACTTCCGAGCCGGACATGGTGAAACGGAAGATGTTGTCAATGAACAACAACACATCCCGTCCCTGGTCGCGGAAGTACTCCGCCATCGACAGGGCAGTCAGTGCAACCCGCAGGCGAACCCCAGCCGGTTCGTTCATCTGTCCAAAGACCATAACGGTATCTTTCATAACGCCTGACTCAAGCATCTCGCGATACAGTTGGGTTCCCTCGCGCGTTCGTTCCCCAACCCCGGCGAAAACGGAATTACCCTGATGAACAGTGGCAATCGAACGGATCAACTCCATGATGATCACAGTTTTTCCAGTGCCGGCTCCGCCAAAAATGCCTGTTTTGCCGCCTTTGGTAAAGGGGGCGATCAGGTCAATCACCTTGAGACCAGTTTCGAACACCTCAACCCGGGTAGATTGTTCAGAGAAATCCGGCGCAGGCCGGTGAATAGGGTAATACACATCCGATACAACCGGGCCGAGGTTATCAACTGGTCTGCCTAAAACATTAAAAATTCGTCCGAGTGTGGCTTCTCCTACCGGCACCTTGATGGGTGCATGTGTTCGACGTGCTGGCAGATTTCGCACCAAACCATCTGTGGAGTCCATGGCAATGCAGCGCACCCAATTATCCGGGAGTTGTTTCTCCACTTCCAAAACAAGAGGATCTTTACCATCCCGTTCCACTTCAACTGCCTCGTATAATTCAGGCAGATCATCGGCGGGAAACTCAACATCTACAACACCACCCAGAATTTGCACCACTCGACCGGTTGCTTTTTCCATAATTTGAAGAATTCCTCCGTCAATCTCTTGAGAATTACCTTAATCTCTTTCCACCATTGCCTGAGCCAGCGCTTCTGCGCCTCCGGTAATATCCAGAATATCATTCGTAATGGAAGCCTGACGGGCTTTGTTGTATTCAATTTGGAGAACGCCAACCAGTTCTTTGGCGCTATCCGTTGCGTTGCGCATGGCGACCATACGAGCCGCATGTTCACTAGCCTGTGCGGAAAGAATAGCCTGATAAATTTGCAGGGCTGTGAAGCGAGGAATAATCTCATCCAACAGTTCTTCCGCTCCGGGCTCATAGGAAAACACTCGCGTGGAAATATTGGCGGAGCGAATCTGCTGGATGGTTGAGTCCTCTTCCGGTTTCAGTGGCAATAAGCGCCGGATCACTGGCTCCTGTTTGAGCATGCTGATAAATTCTGTGTATGCGATGAAAACCTCATCCACATTGCCGCTTAGATATTCATCCACCACCAGCTTACCAATGGGTGCGCATATGTTGAAAGAGGGATTAACCGGAAGCCCGCTGAATTCAGCAATGATCGGTCTGCGCCGCCGTGCCAGCATATCTCTGCCTTTTCTACCAACGGTCACGAAGACAGCCGGCACATCATGTTCGCGCATCGCTATCAGCGTATGCCGCACAATATTGACATTATAGGCTCCCGCTAAACCTCGGTCGGATGTAACCAGTACCACCAAATCTTTTTTGGCTTCTTCCCTGTCAGCCAATAAGGGATGCAGACTTTTTCTTCCCGGTTGGCGCGAAAGATGAACCAACACCTCCCAGGCTTTTTTGGCATACGGGCGCGTCTGTTCATTGGCCTGAATCGCCTTTCTTACCTTGCTGGCGCTAACCGTTTCCAGCGCGCGTGTCACTTGGGCTAAATTTTTGATGCTGCGAATTCGCAGCCGCATTTCACGAATAGAAGGCATCCCTTTTCCTCAAGTCCCCATAATTTTTATACCCAAGCCGCATTGAACCCTTGTATGGCTTCTCTTAGGCGGGCTTCTGTTTCAGGTGTGATCATTTTCTTTTCTTGAATATCTTTCCCAATATCTGGATGAGACGATTCCATATACCGCAAAAATGCGTTCTCCCAGGCTTTCACGCGGTCAACCGGCACATGATCTACAAAGCCGTTGACCCCAGCAAACAGGGCCATCACCTGATTCTCAAGCGACATCGGTTCGTATTGGGGTTGTTTAAGAATTTCTTGCAGGCGCAAACCGCGGTTCAATTGAGCCTGTGTGGCTTTATCCAAATCTGAACCAAATTGAGCAAAGGCTGCCAGATCGCGGAATGCAGCCATGTCCAAGCGCAGCCGGCCAGCAACCTGTTTCATCGCCTTGGTTTGCGCATCCCCACCCACACGGGATACCGAAATACCAACATTGATGGCTGGTCGAATACCTGCATTAAACAGGTTCGATTCCAAATAAATCTGCCCATCGGTAATTGAAATCACGTTGGTTGGAATGTAAGCAGAAACATCGCCCAACAGTGTCTCGATAATGGGCAAGGCTGTCAGCGAACCGCCTGTCCCTTCAACTGGAAGCATCTTATATTGATCAGCCTCCGGCATAGCTTTCAAAGCTTGTTCAGCATCATGTTTAGCCAATGGGCCTCGATATTCTTTTCCATCTACCCCTTCACCGGATTTGGCTTTTTTACCCTCATACGTTTTCGGAACGATCACGTAATGGGTCGCAAGGCGTGCTGCCCGTTCCAGAAGGCGGGAATGCAGGTAAAAAACATCGCCAGGGTAGGCTTCCCGTCCCGGCGGACGCCGCAACAATAGAGAAATCTGACGGTATGCCCAAGCATGTTTGGACAGGTCGTCGTAAATCACCAGCGCATCCCGGCCGGTTTCCATAAACTCTTCTCCAATAGCACAACCGGCATAAGGAGCAATATATTGCATGGCAGCCGGTTCATCCGCTGCTGCCATGACCACAATGGTGTGCCCCATTGCGCCGTACCGTTCCAGCAAAGCAATCGTTCGAGCTATAGCTGCCTTTTTCTGACCAATCGCAACATAGATACAGATCAAATCTTTGCCCTTCTGATTGATAATCGTATCAATTGCAATTGCGGTTTTGCCGGTTTGACGGTCGCCAATGATCAATTCGCGTTGTCCTCGCCCAATCGGGATCATTGCATCAATCGCTTTGATGCCCGTTTGTACCGGTGTATCCACGTCTTGTCGCTCCACCACACCCGGTGCAATTCTTTCCAGAGGCCGGTAACGGTTGAAAACAATTGGACCTTTCCCATCAATCGGCTCACCCAAGGCGTTGACCACTCGCCCAATCAGACCATCACCAACCGGAACCGAGGCAATCCGTCCGGTGGAACGAACCTGCATCCCTTCCGAAACGGTTAGGTAATCCCCCAAAATGGTAACGCCGACCCGATCTTTTTCAAGGTTGAAGGCGATACCCATCACCCCATTTTCAAATTCCACCAATTCCTGAGATTGCACGCCCGCCAATCCTTCAACCTGAGCAATTCCATCTCCCGCTTCAATTACGGTTCCAACATTTCTAATTTCAAGCTGCGGCTGGTAAGATTGAATTTTCTCTTGAAGATCACTGGTTAATTGTCTGATGAGATCGGTCATTTAACCTCCGAAGGGATATGAGCTTTTATGGGCATTATTACTGTTTTTAAAGCCAGAGTTCGTTTGCCGAATTAACGAATTAAATCATACTAGAAAGAAAGACCTTTGTCCAGTTGCAGGGGTAGACAAAATTCATCCATTATCACTTGGAAAAGTACTGAAGGGCTAGGCGCAATCTCTCCTCCACATCCTCAGAAGCATCTCTTGGCAAGGATTGGATCGCACTTTGGGCTTCTACCACGCTGTAACCTAAGGTAGTCAGGGCTTCTAAAACCTGGAGGTCAACATCCATCAGGCTGACAGTCTGCTGCAAGGGACCTCCTTCACCCACCTTGCCCTGTAAATGTAATAAAATCTTCTGGGCAGTTCGTTTTCCAACGCCGGGTACCCGCGCAAACAGATCGGCCTGTTCGCTGAAAACCGCCTGACGAATGTTATCTACGGAAAGGGTCGAAAGAATGGATAAAGCCATCCGTGGACCGACACCATTCACCCCTAGCAGGAGGATAAAAAAGTCTCTTTCGGTTTCCGATTCAAACCCATACATGGACCAGCCATCTTCACGCACCACTACATGGGTGTGGAGAAATATGGTCTCTCCTGTCCGGGATTGTCGGGCAGTCGCAGCCGGCACAAAAACTTTTATCCCAATGTTTCCAATTTGAATAACAAGACTATCCCGGTCAGATCGAACAACTTCACCCTGCAAATAGACGATCATGGTTTAGAAAGACCCTCCCGTTTTCCCGCAATTTTCCGCCGCTGATTGAAGATTTCATACACACACAAGGCCGCAGCAACCGCCAAATTGAGCGAATCGCTTTTGCCCTGCATGGGAATAGCCACAATTTCATCGCAGATGGCAAAATGCTTTTCCTGCAATCCATGCCGCTCGCTGCCCATGAGCAGCACCATCTGATTGGGATAATCATAGAAATGGTAATCCTGATGGGCTTTATCTGAAGTGCCAATAACGGGAATTGAATACATCCTCTTCCAAAAAGCAAATTCTTGGAAAGTAGCCTTGATAAGGACTTGGTTGAAAATCGCTCCCATACTGGCGCGAATACTGGCCGGATCGTATGGATCTGTGCACTGATCCAGCAGAATCACTCCTTGAACCCCAGCAGCATCATTCGTTCGTAGAATTGTTCCTAAATTACCTGGGTCGGCCACCGAGTCTAACGCTACCCAAATCTCTCCTTGTTTTGGAGTGATATCTTCCAATTCAGCCCAATGTTGATGGATGACAGCCGCTATACCCTGAGGTCCTTCCTTGGACGACAAGGAGAAAAAAACCTCTTCACTGACGGGCAGCACCTTACCACCATTTGATTGAAACTTTTCGATCAATTCAAGTCCAAACAAACTATTCAACAGGCTTGGGCTGTAAATCAAAATTTCTATATGCCAATTCGAAGCAAGAGCTTCACCAACAATTCGCAACCCCTCCACAAAAAACAAACCGCTTTGATGCCGTTCCTTTCGGTCGCGCAATTTTCGGATTTGCTTAATCGTTGGATTAGACGGACTGGTTATCATTTTCTAGATTTCTAAACCGTGCACTATGTAAATGACAAATTGCAATAGCAAGCGCATCCGCAGCATCATCGGGAGAAGGAATCTCATCCATATTTAGTAAAGCCTTGACCATGTACTGAACCTGTTTTTTATCTGCCGATCCATAACCAGCAACTGCTTGCTTTACTTCCAACGGTGTATATTCGTTGACCTCGATATGATTCTCAGCCATCGTCAACAAAGCTACTCCTCTTGCCTGACCAACCGCAATGGCTGTTGTAACATTCTTTTGAAAAAATAATTTTTCCACCGCCGCACTGTCCGGACGGTGGAGTTGGATAATCTTTTCCAGTTGTTGATGCAGTTGGAGGAGACGCTGGGCCGGTGTTGTGTGTGGTAGTGTAGTTATGATCCCATAGTCCACCATCTGAATACCACTTCTGGTATCACGCACTATACCGTAACCGGTGGTTGCTACCCCCGGATCAATACCCAGCACTAACACGAGGACTATTCCCCAGCCAGGGTTGCCATTGCCTCCTCGGAGATGCGCAGGTTATGATAAACATTCTGCACATCATCCAGATCTTCAAGGCTTTCGATTGCCCTTAGGACTTGTAAGGTTTCCTCAGTTCCAAGTTCCATTTCTGAAGTGGGAATCATTCGCAAGCCGGCATCTTCCGGCTGATAACCAGCCTGCCGTAAAGCGTCCGATAGAGTCTTAAATGATTCAACCGGGCCGATAATCTCAATCGTGCCGTCATCATAATTGACATCTTCAGCGCCGGCAACGACAGCAACATCGAATAATCTTTCCATGACCGATTCATCACCGGGTACGGCAAAGTAGGCTGCGCGTTTGAACTGCCATGCAACTGAACCGGCTTCACCCAGGCTACCCCCAGCACGCGTGAGTACATGGCGCACTTCAGCAACCGTTCGATTGCGGTTTTCAGTAACACATTCAATCATCAATGCTACACCATGAGGTGCATATCCTTCATAGAAAACTTCTTCAAATGCTGCCCCTTCTTTGGATTCACCCGTTCCGCGCTTAATGGCGCGTTCGATATTTTCTTTTGGCATATTCTGACTGCGCGCTTTTTCAACCGCAAGTCGAAGACGGAAATTGGTTGCCGGGTCTCCTCCGCCTTCCCGTGCCGCAAGGACAATTTCGCGAGTCAGGCGGGTGAACAATTGCCCGCGCTTGGCGTCCATTGCGCCTTTTTTGCGTTTAATAGTTGCCCACTTGGAATGACCAGACATACAGAGTTCTCCTTAAGACTGAACAAGTGCCGAACGGTCAAAATTTTCTGAATTATACCATGCCGTTTCCCTGTTTTTATGGATTTTTGGAAATCAGTTCTTTGTCCCATCTAAACTTACAGGGTGCTTACAACTCAAGAATTGATATTGATTTATAACCGATTATCTACTAAATTATTACTAAAATACCAGAATTTCCAAACTAATACAATGCCGATCCAAATGAAATTAAAGCACCTTATTCTGATGTTACCATTATTCCTAAACGCTGTCTCAATACCAGCGGACACGCCCATTCCACTTACAGGGCTACCTGTCTATCTGGATGGACGCCCCCCTTTCATTGTTCAATTGACGCAAGACCCGTTGGAATCGTTCATTGAAAAGGTTGCCCCAGCGCAGTCCCATGCCAAACCAGTTGGATTGTTCCATCCTTTCATACTTCAAGCCGAAATTGTTCAACAACCCAAAAACGCGCCAGGTTTTGTCAGCACCGATGCAAAAAAATTGACTCAATTCAGTTTGGCAAGCCAATATGGGGTGACCGCCCTACTGGCTCACAATTACCTGTTGGGAAAAACATTCTTCAAGATCGAGGAAGGTGATGTACTCACCATCGTTTACGGCGATAAAACTTATCAGGAATATCGGGTAGAAGAAATCCGACGTTATCGAGCCCTAACACCCAACAGTCCATACTCAAAATTTATTAATTTAGCCGACCCGGATAAAAAGATCATTACCGCAACGGATTTGTTTTATGATGTTTTCACTCAAAAACAAACTCTCGTTCTTCAAACCTGCATTGAAAAGGACGGCGAACTTTCCTGGGGTCGTCTTTTTATCATCGCAAAACCAATTGAACCAGAAACAAGACTTTCACTTCAATAAAAACTTTGTTCTTCACTTATGGAAAAAGGTGCGCCCACCGGTTGAGCCACAACAATCAGTCGGTGAGTGTTTGTCCAGGCCGGCCAACAAGTAACCAATGTTATTCGCTCATCTTCAGATGGTAATATCCACCGTGCGTTTTCCAACCGAGTCTGAACATCCACATTGCGTTCCGGCAGAATCATGACATTGACCACTTGGTAGCGAAATGCAACCGTTCTCCCTACCAAAACAATTTCATCGCCGGGTTGGAGTTTGTGCAAATTTTCAAAAACCTTGCCATCAACATTGTGATGCCCAACCAGCACTGTATTTCCAACCTGTCCCAATACCGCCGAACCGGTGTACCATCCAACCGCAAATTTGTTTGGGGCTTGCCATTGTTCGTACACCTCCCCTCCAATTCGAGTTTGTTTTGCCTTGATTGGTACAATGGGAGCGTCCAATTGAATAGACGTGATGATTAAACGGGTTGGGACTACTGCGGGCCGGGTAGCCGTTGGGGTTACGCCAACCTCAGGAGCAGGGGTATTTGGCTCTGCCTTCCTTTCGTTGTTCAGGCTGGGGGTTATTTCAGACAGAGTCGGAAGAGGCGGTAGAGAAGGTACACTCCCAAGGGGGAATTCGGTCTCCAAATTCAAAGGCACGGATAAGGGAATGAAACCGGTATCTCCCTGATCATTTTCCCAATCCTCAAAACTAGCAAACTTAATACCAGCCAGTTCGGCTATTGAGATCACCGAACCGGCAATACCGATTAAAACCAACAAAAAACCAATAATGATTAACGACTTCGATTTAGGGTTGATCACTTACTTGTCGCTCTGATATGTCGGATTATTTTGAAAGGCATCAGCAATAAATCCGACTATTCCTAGCCCGTGTTGAGTTTATAGCCTAACCGGTCAATGTTGATGATCCGTTCGGCAAATGCAGGATCAACCTCTTCAAACTTCTGCCGCAGAAG
>FWPV01005051.1_pt1 | contig 26873 bp, 27 predicted proteins | sample 2228371 | NCBI WGS metagenome assembly FWPV01 (sample SAMEA103939776, study PRJEB20133) | metagenome
CTACCAGATTATGTTGGCAGGTGTGGTTATCATCGCTATAGGATTTATGTTGATGTCGGGTAAAGAAGACATCTTCTCTACAACCAAAATTACGGTAGCACCGCTTCTGGTATTGCTCGGTTTTGTGATAGAAGTCTTCGCTATATTCTACAAGAAAAAGTCGGTTAATGGAGATAATTGAGGCGGTCATACTCGCCATCATTGAGGGCTTAACGGAATTCCTTCCGGTGAGTTCTACCGGCCACATGATATTAGGATCTTCGGCCATGGGGATCCAACACAATGAGTTTGTGAAAATGTTTACCGTGGCCATTCAGTTTGGCGCCATCCTTTCCGTTTTGGTGCTTTACTACAAACGCTTTTTAAAATCATTCGATTTCTACCTGAAGCTTTTAATCGCTTTCATTCCGGCAGCCGTGATTGGCTTTTTGCTGAATGATTACATTGATGCTCTTTTAGAAAGCTCTCTAACCGTGGCCATCAGCTTGCTCTTGGGTGGAATTGTCCTCGTTTTTGTGGATCGCTGGTTTCCGGCAGAAGGCAAAGAAGAGCTCGACAACAAAGACGCACTCAGCGTTGGCTTTTTTCAAGTAATTGCCATGATTCCCGGCGTTTCCCGTTCAGCGGCTACCATCATAGGTGGCTTAACGCGCAAGATGTCGCGCAAGGCGGCGGCTGAATTTTCATTCTTCCTGGCCGTGCCTACCATGTTGGCGGCTACCGGTTATAAAATGTTGAAGTATCACCTCGACTTCGGCTTTAAGGCTGAAGACATACAACCTTTGCTGATAGGCAATGTGATAGCTTTTGTGGTGGCCATGATTGCCATCAAAGGCTTTATTGGCTTCCTGACCCGTTATGGCTTTAAGGCCTTCGGTTACTACCGCATCATCTTAGGTGCCGCCATTTTGATTCTGTTAGCGATGGGTTACGACCTCCACGTTATTTAGTGCATGTTGAGTGATTTTGAATCGGGTAAAGTACTGTTGGTAGATAAACCAAAAGACTGGACATCTTTCGATGTGGTGAAGAAGCTGCGCCATGCCATCCGCATCAAAAAGATAGGCCATGCTGGTACCTTAGACCCTATGGCCACAGGCCTGCTCATTTTGTGCACGGGTAAATTCACCAAGAAAATTGAAGAGTTTATGGGCGCCGAAAAGGAGTACGAAGGCACCTTGGTACTCGGGGCAACCACGCCTACTTACGATGCCGAGAGTGAGGTAGACGCGACCTTCCCTTGGGAACATATTACAGAAGAGGCATTAAGAAGGCAGGCCACCGCCATGACCGGCGATATTTCTCAGATGCCGCCCATATTCAGTGCGCTGAAGGTGGATGGGAAAAGAGCCTACGACCTCGCCCGTCAAGGTAAAGAGGTGAAACTGGAACCGCGTCAGGTTCATATCCGCGAATTTGAAATTACAGCCGTGCGCTGGCCGGAAGTAGATTTTAGAGTAAGCTGTTCCAAAGGCACGTATATCCGCTCTTTGGCTTTTGATTTTGGTAAAGCCTTGGGTAGCGGAGCTTATTTGAATCGATTGGTCAGAACGCGCATTGGCGACTTTAAACTGGCTGAGGCTAGAAACCTCTTAGAGTTGGTAGACGAGATTAACGCAGAACGGAGGGGAGAGCATGAAGGTATATAGAAGTTTTGAGGAATTTGATCGCCTGGATAAGGCCATCGTGACGCAAGGCACCTTTGACGGAGTGCACTTAGGTCACCAGAAAATACTGCGTCAGCTGAAAGATATCGCTGCGCGCGAAGGCGGAGAAACGGTATTGCTCACCTTTTTCCCGCATCCGAGAATGGTATTGCAACCCGACGACAATACCCTTCGCTTACTGGAAACCATAGAAGAGAAGATTGAACACCTCGCCAATGAAGGCTTAGATCATCTACTTATTATCCCTTTCACCAAAGCGTTTTCCAGACAAAATGCGGAAGAATTTGTTCGCGATATCCTCCTGGGCAAACTCGGTATGCATACCATGGTGATTGGCTACGACCACCGCTTTGGAAAGAACAGAGAAGGCTCTTTTGAGCACCTCAAAGAACTGGCGCCAGTCTACGATTTCACCGTAGAAGAGATTACCGCAGAAGATATTGACGCGGTGACCATCAGCTCCACCAAAATTAGAAAGGCTTTACAAGAAGGCGATTTGCTCACCGCCAATAGTTTCTTAGGTTACCCATACCGAGTAAGCGGTGTGGTGGTGAACGGCCATAAAAAAGGCAAGGAAATAGGATTCCCAACCGCCAATATTGAAGTATCAGACAGGTATAAACTTGTGCCCGGCGACGGCGTGTATGCGGTGAATGTGTATTGGTCTGGAACCAAGGTTGGTGGCATGGCTAATATTGGTAAGCAACCAACCTTTCAGAACCGTCAGCATGCCTTTGAAGTACACCTGTTTAACTTTAGCGAAGACCTTTATGGCCGGGCTTTGCAGGTAGAGTTTGTAGCTAGGCTGCGCGATGAAATGCGATTTAATGGCATTTTAGAACTGAAAGAACAATTGGAAAAGGATAAATTCGCAGCTTTAGAAATTTTGAATAGAAGCTGAGAGACTGCGTGAAGTTAAAACTGATTTTTTTGTTTCTGTGTTTCGGTGCACTAGCCGGACAAACCCTTTGGGCACAGGTTGAAGAGGATGATGAATACAATGAAGACGAGACAGAATTGATTTCTGATTCTCTGGTGGTAGATTCAGCCAGCACGGAAGACATTCAGCTTGATAATTACCTGGAAGATTTCTTGTACGAGGCCGGTTACTACTTTGATACCACCCTGGCGCCGGCAACCGAATTGTACCAACGCTGGGATATGCACACCATCCACCCGTATCAGAGCCACTTAGATTCCATTTGCGATAGCACGGTGCTGCAACTGGTTGACGGTGAGGACTGCATCTTTCACCCGCCTACCGTTGGACGAATTACATCTGGATTTGGCGTACGACGCTGGCGCAGACGATTGAAGTTTCACTACGGCACCGATTTGAAATTGCAAATTGGGGATCCTGTTTACTCGGTTTTTGATGGTGTGGTTCGCATCGCTCAATACAGCCGCTCGTATGGGTATGTAGTGGTGGTGAGGCATTACAACGGATTGGAAACCATCTACGCCCATTTTAGTAAACTTTTGGTTGTTCCGGGTATGGCCATCAGAGCTGGAGAGCCCATCGGACTTGGGGGCAATACAGGCAGAAGTACCGGTCCGCATTTGCACTTTGAAGTTCGTTATAAAGGCATCGCATTTAACCCGGATAAGGTCTTCGATTTTGAAAACAACAAATTGCGGAGCGATAGCTTAATCGTTGATAAAAACCTGTTTGACCACATCAAAGAGGTGAAAAAAATCAACTCAGCGAAATACCACAAGGTGAGAAGCGGAGAGACCCTTGGGCATATTGCACGCCGCTACGGCACCTCTGTTCGCAGCATTCAGCGTTTGAATAGAATGCGGGGCACCATGATACGCGCCGGACAATCCATTCGGGTTCGCTAGGGTTTGAGTTTGCGGCGGTAGAACACAAAGCCGCCTTTCTGGCCTATTACCTCCAAGGTTGGGATAGCACTGAATTCTGCTTTATGCTGGATCTTACTCAAGAAATAGGCTGGCTTGTCAACCTTGCCATAAATCAACCAATCACGGTAAAGCAAGGCTGGAATATCGCGGGAGGCTAAGTTGCGGTAAGGATTCGGATGTTTGTTTACAAAGGCATTGTACGAAACCGTATCGCCCATAGGCTTGATCTGGCTGTAAAAAAGCTGCGCGTAACTCTTGTATCCCAACACGTCTACATATACGTCTTCGTCTTTGTGGCTCTCAATAAATTCAATGGCCGGTCCTTGGCTGTGGTGTTCAATGCCCGGCACTACCCAAAGCATAAAACCTTGCAAGGCGAGAAGCCCGCTACCAAACAGCACCAAGTAGGCCTTTTTCAGTTTTCGTTTAAACAACAAAACAAAGGCGGCAAGGGTGCCCAGCAGGAGTACCATGCCGGGGATAAGTGATTTGAAATCCCAGATACTCTCTAGGCTAAAGTTGGCTGCGGCAAAGGGGTCTTTCAGCTGGGCGATGAGCTCTGCTTTCCAGGATGGGATCAGGCCAATGAGGGGAATTCCCAAAAAGGCGAAGCTCATCACCAAGCCAATGAACAGCACCCAATAGGCATTGAAACGTCTGTATTGGATTCTTTGCTGCAACGTGGCGTCCATTACCAAAGCCGCAAGGAAAGTGAGTGGGAGGTAGCAAAGGGACGAATAATGGATGATTTTGGTTTTGACCAATGAGAATAGAATCAGCACGACCCAAAAGAGAATGGCCATCCAGGTTCTGAAATTCTTTTGTTCTTGGGTCCACGTGAGGTTCTCGCCAAAAGAGCGCAACGCAATAACCGAGGCCGGAAAAGCACCAAAGAGCAAAACCAAGGGATGGTAGTACCAAGGCTGTCCGTGACTGGCCACACTTTGAGAGGCCAGCTCCTTTTGGTAGCGAAGGAATTCGGCCAAAAACCAAATGCCGTTTTCAAGCAGCTCAACCCCATACCAAACAAAAGATACGGCGGCACAGCTCAGCGCAAATAAGACAATATCCCAAATATCAAAAAAGAAGCGAAAGCCTCGGTATACAAAATAGGCGGCCACACAGAGCATGGCTACAAGCAAGGCTACCGGTCCTTTGGTGAGTAGGGCCAACCCGATGAAAAAGCCGGCCAGGGCATTGAATTTTTTCCGCGGACCTTTCTCCAGGTTGGAGGCCTCGGCCAACATCACGATACCTCCAAAAATGAACAGGTTAAAAAAGGGATCGATAATGCCGCTTTTAAAGTAAAGTTGAGGGGTGAAGGAGCCGAGCATCGCTAAAACCCATAACCAAGCTAATCGACTGCCGAAGTATTTTCTTCCGTAGAAGAAGATAAAAGCCAGACTTAAGAACCCGGCTATTGCATTGGGAAAACGCGCGGCAAACTCATTCACGCCAAATACCCGCATGCTCAAGGCTTGCATCCAGATAAAAAGGGGTGGTTTTTCCCAAAAAGGCCTGAAATTAACCTGCACGCCACTGTAATCGGCACTTACCAGCATCTCGCGCGCTGACTCGGCAAAATTGATTTCATCCCAATCAAATAGATGCACACTTCCTAACGCAGGCAAAAAGAGCAAAGCGGAAAGCAGTCCGAGAAGGAGAAAGGGATTAAGCTTTTTCAAAAGGTAATCGAATTAGAGGGCGGTTAAAATGGGGTCCGGCTTGAATGCGCTGGTAGATCCAATAGAAGAGCATGGCAACGGCCAAGCCTATGAAGCTTCCTGCTACCACATCCGATAGAAAGTGCTGCGCCAAATACATGCGAGAGAATCCCACAAAGGTAGCTCCGGCAAAGGCAACATAGCCAAAGGAACGTTTTCGGCTAAAAAAGGCCAACAACGCAAACAAGCAAAACGCAGCGGCGGTATGTCCGGAAGGCATGCTATTCATCAAATGTTCATCCAGCCACTGAATTTCCCTAAACTCATACACGCCTTGAAAATAATGACGCGGCCTAGGAACAGCCCCAAACCACGATTTAAGCGATTGGATGAGCATCCCCAAACTGAGCATGGCCGCTGTAAGGGTGTAAAATTCTTTCCTACTTTTAAACAAGGCCATGGCGCAAATAAACAGCGCAAATAACCCATCACCTAGGTTGGTATACTGTACAAAAACATGGTCGAGCCACGGTTGATGCACTTGATCAAGAAACACAACAAAGCTGCCTTTGTCGTTTAAAATCAATTCAATACAGGCGTAAACCAGCAGCGCTAGATACGGCACAAAGAACCAGCTGTTATGGTGGAGGAAGGCTTTCAAATAAGTATTTGATATTTAAGGCAAAAATATATATTTGCTCAGTAGCCACCCCACAAAGAGCTTGAAATCTCGCGTTCATAACTCATATTGGTAGAATGGCTGCCCAACGAAAGGAGCTTTACAATGCCGAAAAGAGTGAAATACAGCCTAGAGATTGAGGTTAAATCATCTCCCAATATTCTTTTTAATTACCTCCACAGTCCATCCGGTTTAGCAGAATGGTTTTGCGACGATGTAGATGTGCATTCCGGGATTTATGTGTTTAAATGGGATGGCGCTGAGCAAAGTGCCGAATTAGTGAAGTCGCAGAATAACAAGGTTATCCGTTACCGTTGGCAAGATGGTCCGGAAGATGAATATTTTGAGATGGAGATTAGCATTGACGATTTAACCAATGATGTTGCGCTGATAATTACCGACTTTTGCGATGAAGGAGACGAGGCCAGCAGCACGCAGCTCTGGGAATCCCAGGTGCAGCAACTCAAAATGGCCATTGGTTCGTAAGTAGTTATGAAAAAAGTTACAGTACTTATGCTCCTCCTCGGGAGCATTTTTTATTCCTATAGGCTTCAGGCATGCGGCAATGAGCTGCCGGAAACCCTGCTAAAGATTCCTGCCTTAAACCCGAAAAACGAGGCATTTGGTCCGCTGCTCACCATCACGCAATACACTAAAAACGAGCTTCACGCCTTACGAAATTTCTATGCAGAACGTGAGTCTGAGGGACTTTCAATTGAAAGTAAAGTAAACTATGCGCTTACCTTGATGCGACTAGGTGATCCCGGCACAGCCAAGGTGATGCTGGCGGATTTGAGTCAAGATACCTCCATCGCAGATTCTACTCACCGTTATGCTATTGCCGCCAACTTGGGGACGGCCTACGAGCTGCTAGGCAATAACGACAGCGCTTTACTTTGGATTCGAAGAGCTGTAGCGATTAACGCAAATTCACACCAAGGAAGCGAGTGGATTCACGTGATGCTGCTTCGCTACAAAGTATCCAAAGAAAAGAATCCCGGATATTTGACTGAAGCCGGGGCTTTAAACTTGGATTTCGGGCAGCTTGATTTGCCACAGAACACGTACAACATGAACTTGGAAGAGCTGCAGAATCAGCTGGGATGGCAGCTTCAAGAGCGACTCTTCTTCATTCCCGCGCCGGATACCTTGATGGGCATGCTTTTATTCGACTATGCTAACATGGTAGCCTTGCAAGAAAGTTTGGAGGCCGCAAAGTTTTACTACGAACAAGCCCAGGTATACGGCTTTTCTAGCGATTTGTTGAAAGCGCGCCTGAACCGTATCACGGCCATGAACCCGGAAGACCTGCAAAAGAAGGCCGGTGATTTCCAAGCCGAGGCACTGCCGGAGCCTCCTGCCCAGTGGAACGTATATGCCATTGCAGGTGTTTTGGCTTTGCTGGCCGTACTTGTGGTGTATTTCCTCTTGCAACGCAAGAAAAATTCCTGATTCTGGTCGTACTTTTGCCACCACCCCGGCATGCGCTTAAAGAAGCTAGATGTATTTATTCTCAAGTCATTTCTGCAACCTTTTGCGGCCACCTTCTGCATTTCCTTGGTCGTATTGCTGCTTCAGCACTTGTGGAAGTACATCGACGACCTAGCCGGTAAAGGCTTGGAATGGTATGTGATCATCGAATTTCTGTTCTATTCCACCGCCAACCTGATTCCGCTGGCCATGCCTTTGGCCATTTTGCTGGCTTCCATCATGACCTTCGGAAATTTGGGAGAGAAATACGAATTGACGGTTATTAAGTCGGCAGGCATTCCGCTGCGCCGGGTATTTCTGCCCCTGTTTTTTGTTATTTTGGGTGTTTCGGTTTTCGCCCTCTGGTTTTCCATCAAGGTGATTCCGGTGGCCAACCTCAAGTGGGGGGGACTCTATTACGATGTGATGCAAAAGAAGCCTGCTTTTGATTTGAAGGAAGGTGTCTTTTACAATGGCATCGAAGACTATAGCATCAAGGTAGCAGAGAAGTCGAAAGACGGTTCTTTTGTGAACGATGTAATCATCTACGATCACACCAAAGGCCGAGGCAATACCGCCGTGGTGGTGGCTGAATCAGGACAAATCACCTATTCTGACGATAAACGTTACCTCTTTTTTAAGCTTTTCAATGGCAGACGCTATGAGGAGATGGTGAACCAACCGGATTACTATAATAGGCAACAATTCAATCAGATGAGTTTTGAAGAGCAGGAGGTGGTTTTTGATTTGAAAGACTTTAACCTCACACGCACTGATCTCGGACTCTTCAAAGACTTTTGGCGCTACAAACGGATTGAGCAACTGGAAGAAGGAATAGATAGTTTGCACCGGGAAATCTTGCGCAGACAGGTGATGTTTAAAATGAGTTTCCACCGAAACCTACACTTTAAAGATACCTTAAGTCCACTCCCCGATTCGCTGGTAGACCGAAAGGTTTTTGCATTTGACAGCCTGGTCTATGGCCGAAAACACAAGGAAGTGGTAGCGCAAGCCTTGAGCGAGATGCGCAGCATGAACGGACAAGTAGATTGGGCAAAAACGGATATCATGCCGGTCCGCTATCTGAAGGCCAAATATGAAATGGTGTGGTGGCAAAAATTTACGCTTTCGGTAGCCTGTTTGGTTCTTTTCTTCATCGGTGCACCGCTTGGGGCCATTGTGCGAAAAGGAGGGTTTGGTTTGCCGGTGGTAATAGCCATTGTCTTTTTCCTCATTTTCTACATGTTGAATATTGTAGGGGAGAAGATGGTACGTGAGCTGGTACTTCCTAGCGAAGTCGGGATGTGGATGTCGACCATGATCCTCACACCAGTTGGGTTTTGGCTTACCCTCAAAGCTACCCGCGATTCGGCCTTGTTCAACCCGGATGCCTACCTTCGTCTGCTCAAACGATTTACGCCAAAGCGAAAGAATAAGTGAAAATTCTCGTGCTGTCACATCGAATTCCTTGGCCTCTCCGTGATGGAGGCGCCATCGCTATGTACAATACGATTCTCGGCTTAAGGCAGGCGGGACATGAGGTGAAACTCCTTTGCCTCAACCCACTCAAAGACCAGGTAAAGACAGATGAATTACCGGCCCTTTTTAGCGATTGTAAGCTGGCATACAGAAGCATCGATACGGGCATCAAACCTTTGGACGCTTTGCTCAACGTGTTGGGTTCTGGTTCGTATAACGCACAACGTTTTGCCCATGCTGAATTTGCTCAACTTGTTCAGCAGGTGGTGAAGGACTTTAATCCGGATTGGGTGCACATCGAAGGCGCCTTTGCTGCCCAATATGTGGATGCAGTGAAGGAGGTGAAGCCGGTTCCTTGCGTGCTTCGAGAACATAACGTGGAGTACGAGATTTGGCGGGAGATGGCTGCCGGCGAAAAGAATCCGCTGAAGAAGGCCTACCTGAAACTGCTTGCGCGCCGACTTCAAAACTACGAGGAAGCCCTTTGGGAGAAGTTTGATTTAATTTTTTCCATTACCGAAGAAGATGCCGCGGTGATGCGAAAGAAGCTCGGGCATACCAAAGTGGTTAATGGCGGCGTTGGGTTTGACTTGAGCCCGTATTTGGCTGTGGATGAGCCGGGGGATGCGAATCTACTTTACCATGTGGCTTCCATGGATTGGCTTCCGAATCAAGAAGCGGTTGAATGGACATTGCGTGAGATTTGGCCTGCAGTGCATCGGGCTTTGCCAAAGGTTGAGCTACATTTGGCAGGTAAAAAGATGCCGGAACGCTTCATCGCTCAAAAAGGAGATAGGCTGCATATTGAAGCCGAAGTGGCCGACCTCATGGAGTATAGTCGCGATAAGGCCATTATGCTGGTGCCTTTGCGCAGTGGCAGCGGAATCCGAATTAAAACCATCGAGGCCATGGCCATGGGCAAACTGGTGCTAAGCACGCAGCGAGGATTGATGGGGCTAGGCGCTGTTCCGGGAATTCACTTGCTCGAAACCAATACAGCCGAGGAGTTTGTTGCCGCCATCAAACAATTGCAAAGCGATGAGGCACTGCGCAAAACCCTTTCTCAAAATGCCCGACAGTTCGTATTAGAAAATTTTGAACTCAGTCAACATACTGAACGAAATGTAAAGCACTGCCTATCTTTGTTGCCGAACGCATGATATTTTCGCTTCTCCTTTTTCTGTCCCTGTTAGCCATAGCCGAAACCTATATATTCTTCCCATGGCGTATGATGAGGAAATCAAAGGATTTTACTGAGCGAGGCGCTGAACCCGAAACATGGCCGAGTGTGGCTTTGCTTTTAGCGGCTTACAACGAAGAGGAGGTCATAGAGATGAAGCTAAAGTCGATGTTGGCTTCAGACTACCCCAAAGACAGAATGCGCATTGTGGTTGGTTCAGACTGCAGTTGTGATCAAACCGATGCGATAGTAAAACGCTTCGCCGACTCAGATCCATGCGTGCAATTACATCGCTTCGAAAAACGCACCGGAAAGCCGGCTATTATCAATACGCTCGTTGCAGCGTCTACCGAATCCATTCTGGTGCTATCCGATGCCGATACCTTCTTCGAACCACATACCTTAAAAGCGCTGGTAAAGCCATTTAGCGATGCTAAGGTTGGCGGTGTTCAGGCGCGCTTTATTAGCCAAGCTGATGGACAGAATAACGTGTCAAGGCAAGAGGTAGTTTACAACGACAGAGAACTGATGTTGAAGCGCGGAGAGAGTGTTGACGGTGCCGTAATCGGAGCTTATGGTGCCTGTTATGCCCTGCGCAGAGACTTGTATGCTCCGGTACCCGGCGGTTTTTTGGTCGACGATTTTTACATTTTTATGAAGGTATTGGAGCAAGGCTACGAAACTGTTTTGTCTGATTCGGCCACTTGCTTGCTGGAGCTTTCCGGTGCTTCGAAAATAGAATTTAGGCGGAAGACCCGCATAGGTAAAGGCAATTTCCAAAACTTCTTTTCACTCAAGAAATTTCAGAATCCATTCGCCAGCAAGGCCGCCGCATACTATTGGTCGCATAAGGTATTGAGGTGGTTCACGCCTTTTTTACTGATCCTCGCTTTTTTCAGCAACGTGGCAGTGTTAGGCAACGACAGGCTCTTTGTCAGTTTATTTGCTACCCAATGCTTCGGCTATGCGCTAGCGGTAGTGGATATTCCGCTGCGTTGGATGAACATACACATCGCACCCATTCGATTTGTCTCCCATTTCTTGTCCATGAATACCGCCTTGTTTATGGGTTTCTTGCAGTATTTACGAGGCAATACCGACAGGACCTGGAAATAAAGTCAATTTGATACCCAATCCTTTCGGGAACAAGCTTTGTTAATTGGATGCATGTAAGCGCCATAGGCGATTTGTTTTGTACTTTTGCAGCCGATTATCATGAGCAAAGAATTTCAATTGGATACGATAGAATCCGCCATCGAAGACATCCGCAATGGAAAAATGATCATCGTGGTGGACGATGAAGACCGTGAGAACGAGGGCGACTTCCTAGCAGCGGCCGAATGTGTAACGCCGGAAATGATCAATTTCATGGCCAAGGAAGGGCGTGGCTTAATCTGCGTTCCACTCACCGAAGAGCGTTGTGCTGAGCTCGACCTGAACCTGATGGTAGGGAAGAATACCGCGACTTACGAGACGGCCTTTACCGTTTCTGTCGACTTGCTTACCCAAGGCGTTACCACCGGTATCTCTGCAAGCGATCGTTCCAAAACAGTTCAGGCTCTGGCCAATCCGGCTACTTTGCCTTCTGAGCTAGGGAAACCCGGCCATATTTTTCCTTTGAAAGCGAAAACCAACGGGGTGCTGCGTCGCGCAGGCCACACGGAAGCGGCTATCGACTTTGCTCGCCTTGCCGGATTTTCCCCGGCCGGCTGTATTGTTGAAATTTTGAACGAAGACGGCACCATGGCCCGTTTGCCGGACTTGGTGCATGTAGCGAAAAAGCATAACCTGAAACTGGTTACCATCAAAGACTTGATTGAATACCGCTTGAAGAATGAATCGCTTATTCAACGCGAGATTTCAGTGGAGATGCCAACGGCTTACGGAAATTTTGATTTGGTAGCCTACAAGCAATTGGATAACGACATGGAGCACCTGGCCTTGATTAAAGGAACCTGGGAAAAGGACGAGCCGGTTATGGTTCGAGTGCATAGCTCTTGCGTTACCGGTGATATCTTCGGCTCTTGCCGTTGCGATTGCGGCGAACAATTGCATGCCGCCATGCACATGGTAGACGAGGCCGGTAAGGGTGTTATCCTCTACATCAACCAAGAAGGTAGAGGCATCGGTCTATTGAATAAATTGAAAGCCTATAAACTGCAAGAGCAGGGATACGATACGGTAGAAGCCAATGAAAAACTGGGCTTCAAAATGGATCAACGCGATTACGGCATTGGAGCACAAATCCTACGCGATTTGGGCATCTCTAAAATGCGCTTAATCACGAATAATCCATCGAAACGTGCCGGTTTAATTGGCTATGGTTTGGAGATTGTCGACAATGTGCCGATTCAAATCAAGCCGAACAAACACAACGCAAAATATTTGGCTACGAAAAAAGCCAAGATGGGCCACGAACTGGCCGACTAATTTCCTCGCTGCAGAGGAAGCCTAACGCTATGCTGCGCATCGCCATACTTGGATCAGGGGCTTTGGCCACCTACTTTGCTGCCCGTCTGCATTCCTATGCGGAGGTGCACCTCTTCGGGCATTGGAGAGCGCAGCTGAATGCCTTAAAGGCGGAAGGCTTGCAATTCACCAAACAAGATGGCAGTACAGAACGAATTCCGGTTCGCGTTTCTGAACTGGCAGATTACCCGCAGTACTTTGATGTAGTCTTGGTTCTGGTGAAGTCGTGGCAAACGCCGGAAGCAGCCCGAGAAGCAGCGCAACTCATCGCTAAAAAGCCAGAAGCCTTTGTGCTGAGTCTTCAAAACGGGATGGGAAATGTGGCTGTACTGCAGGCTGAAACCGATGCCAAGGTTCTAGCAGGAACTACCCTGCAAGGGGCTAAGATTACGGGCATGGCCTCGGTAGCCGATACGGGCAAAGGCCCTGTATTTTTACCTCAATCCATTTCAAGCTTCTTCACCCAACTTTTGGAGCAGGCCGGGTTTGAGCTTCGTTTAGCCGATGATTTGGATTCGCTGCTCTGGTCTAAGCTGCTGATAAATGCGGCTATCAATCCATTAACTGCCGCTTTCGGAATTCGGAATGGGGCATTGTTGGAGCATGAGAGTACGCGCTTATTGCTGGGTGAATTGGCCCGGGAAGCGGCGCAATTGGCTGAGGTCAAATCGATCAAATTACTCTTTGACCATCCCGCTGAAGAAGCGGAAAGCGTGGCGGCCCATACAGGAGCAAATACCTCCTCCATGTTGGCCGATTTACGCAGAGGCGCCCCCACCGAATTGGAGGCCATTACAGGGTTCATTTTACGCGAAGCAGCCTTACGCGGTTTATCGCTTCCCAAGAATAAAATGGTCTACCACTGGATGAAGGAAAAGTTGGCGGGTAAAGTTCCGAGCGACGCCACCTATCTCTCCATCGCTCAAGAAATCAAGCACGCAACCTAGGGTAGAAATACTTTTTCAAGCGAATAAAAGGCTTCTCGAAGAAGTAATACGAAGCCATGCTGATGCCCAAGGTCAGCAGTAAAGCCAAAGCGGTAAAGCCTACCACATCCCAGACTTGGTCCAATTCCCAGCCGAATCGCTTGTTCAATTGAAGGAGGAGATTGATTACGATGGTGTGGTAGAGGTAGAGTCCGTAAGTGTAGGTGCCCATTTTACTCAGGCCATTTTTATCGCTAATCCTCAGCTTAACCGGTTTGCTCAAGGTGAAAAGTATCAGCAACGCGAAGAGTGGTCCCAAGCTGGAAGCCGGAAAGCAGTGCAATGGTCAGAAGGGTGAAGAAAATAAATCCGATTGAAGGAGTAAGCAGTTCCATCGCTTAAGGCCAAGGTACGAGTTTATCTTCAACGATGTCAAGCTCGTAAAAATGCTTGTCGTGATATATTTTTGAGCTTTACCAAGAATTTTCGAAGAGTTACCACTTTTTCGAAAGTACTTACTACTGAGCAAGCGTGTCTGTTTCTACTAAATTGTCAATAAGGATTGAGAGATATTGTACATTAGCAAAAACATTCAATGGCATTAGCTGAAGATCTTCAAAGCAAAAAGACAAGTATTATTGATTTTAAGACACTTACTGTAAGTGTTTTAAACTATTTGCCAGCAGTTTTAACAAGTTATAAAGACAAAGGAGACTATCGAATTTATTTAAATGAACAAGCTGGTGTTCGTAAATTTATTCGTCCTATTAACATGCGCCTGTTCATTAGTGATTCATTAAGTTTTGAAGAAGCTCATACTGAAATGCTGTTACTTTTAAATCGTATTAAAGATGGAAAGCGGGAGTTCTCAGACGCAGAAATGAGAACGATAGACAAAACCCTTTACACGATTCAACAGTCTGTTGGTGCAGGTCTTGACTTACTTGTAAATCCTAATAGTGCTAGAAAGCATGCTGGTAATCGATTTGAAGAGCTTATTAAATGTGTCTTTACTGAATTAGGCATTTCAAACAAAAAGGCAGTTTTGAAAATACCATATAATACTGATGAAGGAGAAAAAGTCTATAAATGTGAAAATGACCTAATTATTTCACCTCATAAAAAGGTGAAGTCAGACAGTAAGCAATTACATGAATCGGAGGTTGTAGTTTCAATAAAGACAACTTCAAAAGATAGAATGGGTAAAATGTTTATTGACAAGATGTTACTTGAGCGCTTTGTGAAGCATAATCAGAAAGTGATTGGTATATTCTTAAATGATGTGCAAAGAAAAGAGGATGCCAATATCAGTTTTACTCTGGTTTCGGGTTTATTTATGGTTTATAGCAGATTTCTTGTCGAGCTTGAAGGAGTTTACTATTTAGATTCTCCACCTAACGCAACGAAAGAACCTTATTCAAAATATATGAAGTCTTTTTCTGAATTGATTGTGTCAGATGTATGGAGATTACTCGCCTCGTAATTTTTTTCTCCTTTGTTGAGATGCCTTAGTATCTAACTCGCTTCTAATTCTTGTAATGTGACTCGTGTCGGAAAGCCGATTTTCAATGGTTTTACAATATGAGCTTTCTCGTTCAATTCCTATCCAATTTCTTTCATAGGCCTCAGCTACTGCGAATGTAGATCCGGATCCACCAAAAGGATCCAAAACAAGATCGCCTTTGTCCGTTGATGATAGAATAATCTTTCTTAGTAATTCTACTGGTTTTTGAGTTTCATGATCATATCTTTCCCATGAACCATTAGATATAGTTGGTATTTCTAAGACATCCTTTGGCTTAGCGCCGAGTGGGTTTGGTTCCCAAACATAACTACCTGCAGATTGTCGTCCTTTCGAATATTGAGATGATTCTGCTTGAGTTCGAGTTGGATATTTCAGAGTATGCTCATTGTAAGGAATTCTAACTTCATCAACATAGAATTTGAAGTCTTTTGACTTCCTCAGATGAAGAATGCTTTCATGCGATCTTCCCCAGTCATTTCCGAGGTTTGCTTTATTACGATAAAACCAAACTAACCATTTGCAACCTTTAAAAAGATGTGCAGAAGCCCATTTAATATCAGCAAGAATTTCGGAAAATCCACAGATATACAGTGAACCAGAGTTTTTAAGAATACGACTTGATTCAGATATCCACTCCAGACTCCATTCTACATATTCTTTTTGAGAAGAAAATGTGTCCCATTCAGCCTTTTTGATATTATACGGAGGATCAGCAAAAATAAGGTCTATCGATGCTGGTTCTAATGTTTGTAAAAATTCTAGAGAGTCAGCATTATAAAGTTTGCCTAGGTTAGTTTCGAAACAAGGTTTGAATTTTTTATTCACGTGCTCTTGCCTGTGATATACAATTTCGAGTTGCATTTCTTCTATCAAAGAAATAACCTGGGTTTCACTATAAACACGGTAGTTGTTAAAAGGGTGTCTGGTGCTTTTGAATTTTCCTGACTTGTCCCATCGTCTCAGCGTTTCAGGGTTTATCTTTAGTTTTTCTGCCGCTTCGCTAACTGTTAAATACTTTGTCATGTGGTAAGATTATACAACATTGCACAACATTATACACAAATGTACAGTATGAATCAGAAATTTCTATTCTTCAACAAAAATTAAATGTTTAAAGGAGACAATAATTTTAGATAGTGGCGATAGAAAATACTTCCAAAATCTGCGAGTTTTAACTCAAGGCCAAGGTTCGAGTTTATCTTCAACGATGTCAAGCTCGTAGATCTGTTTGGTGCTGGTATCGATGTATAGCCACTGCATGGTAGCGAAGCGGAATTCATCGTCCATCCCGATTTGTACCGTCAGGTAATGCTTTCCATCTCGCTCCATCCTATCCGTCATATAGGCCAGGTTTTGTTCTGAACCCCCTATGCCAAAGCGATCCTTGTTTAGTGCGAGGTACCGGGAAATAAGCGCTGCTGTGGCCGGATCTTCATCGGCATGGGTTTCTACAACCATGTTAGCCTCATCGATGACGGATGCGGATATGCTGTCTTGCGTCGCCGGAACTTCAATTTCCTGCTTTTCTTCTTCTTGAACCTTCGGATTGCTGCAGGCAAGGAGGATTGCCAATAGGGCAAACGGGATTCGTTTCATCGTATGCAAATTAGCGAAACAAACGGAATTTAACGGTGGTGTTTAGTCGTTGAGTTTAAAAAGAAACGGAAGATGGTAATAGGCATGCACCGGTCGATTTTGGTAATCCAAAGCCGGTTTCCATTTGGGCATCATCTTCAGAACGCGTATCACTTCGGCATCAAATTCGGGGGCATTGGGAATGGGTCTTACGATTTGAATGTTCACGATTTCACCTGTGGGCGTAACAACAAACTTCGCGATTACCTTGCCTTCTATGCCGACTTCTTTGGCTAAGCTCGGGTAAACCAAGTTCTGTTTTATAAAGCGAAACATACTGTCTTGTCCGCCCGGAAACTCCGCGGGATTATTCGTGATATACAGCGAATCTTCTTGTGGGATGATTTCACCGCTTACTACTTCATACGGAATTGGAATTACAGGCTCTCCGGAAGGTGGTTCTACCGCAATATCTCCCATGATGTCGATAAAAGGCTCAGGATTTGGAGGCTTTGAGACGGGGATAATGGAATCCTTAGGACTGACTGATGTAGAACTTGAATCTGGAAGACCGGCCAAGGAATCAACCTGAACCAAGTTTGAATCAATTCTGGCCACAGCTGTACTCTGATTTGAATTCGATTGACAAGCAGCGAGCAGAACGGCACAAAGCGAAAAGGTATAGAGCCGAGATGGCATAGTAAATCGGAAATCCGCCTTAGCCGAAATTGCAATTTCAGGTAAATCGTGGACTTCTACCTTCTTCCGAATCCTACCGCAGGTTCTTTGTCCAGAGCGCTTGTTCAATACGCTTATTATTTCTTTGTCGCTCAAAGCTGTGAAATCCAATACCGTCAAACTACATTTTTCGCAATGCCGTCCTTGCTCGGTCGGACTCATCGTTTCCCAGTTTTTGCTGCAGGGTTTTTTTATATGGAAGGGCTTTGTCATCGGTTCTTCATCCTCAAACGCGACGGAAAGTAAATGGGTTGGGAAGCTGAGGTTGAGGTTTAGCTCTAATACATTTAACAATCTACATTAAACAAATCAATACAACAGTCACACAATCCCACAATCCCACATTTCCGCAATCCAGCTTATATTTGCCGCTGCAATGACATCTGATCAGCTTAAAGATTTGAGGGGCCGTGTGGAAGCCCTGGGGAGGTATCTTTGACATCCCCACTAAATTACACCAAGTAGAAGAAGGAGAGGCCATCTCTCAATCGCCCGATTTCTGGGACGATCCGAAAAGCGCAGAAGCACATTTACGAAAACTTCGCGGTATCAAAGTATGGACCGACGCCCATGCACGCGTAAAGACTTTGGTAGAAGATGTGGCCGTGCTGAAAGAGTTTTCAGACATGGGCGAAGCGACCCCGGAAGAGGTGGAAGAAGCATACCAACGTGCTTTGAAGGAAATTGATGAGCTGGAATTCAAAAACATGCTCAGCGGTGAAGAAGACCAGCTTTCTTGTATCATCGAAATCAACTCCGGTGCCGGTGGTACCGAGAGCCAGGATTGGTCGGAGATTCTGATGCGTATGTACATCATGTACGCTGAAAAGCAAGGATTCAAAGTAACGGAATTGGATTACCAAGCCGGCGACGGTGCGGGTATCAAGTCCTGCGCACTGCAGGTAGAAGGCCAGTTTGCCTTCGGTTACCTGAAAGGCGAAAACGGGGTACATCGCTTGGTGCGTATCTCGCCATTTGATTCCAATGCACGCCGACATACCTCTTTTGCATCCGTTTATGTCTATCCTTTAGTGGATGATACCATTGAAATCGACTTAAACCCGAACGATATAGAAATGCAAACCTCCCGCTCTGGGGGTGCAGGCGGACAGAACGTGAATAAGGTAGAAACCAAGGTTCAATTGAAGCACGTGCCAACGGGTATCGTGGTGGTTTGTCAGGTAGAACGCTCGCAGCAAGCCAACCGCGAACGCGCCATGCAGATGCTCCGAAGCCAGTTGTATGAGATTGAGATCCGCAAACGGAACGAGGCCAAAGCCAATATCGAAGCCGGCAAGATGAAGATTGAGTGGGGATCACAGATCCGTTCTTATGTACTGCATCCGTATAAGCTGGTGAAAGACAACCGCACCGATTTCGAAACGTCCAATGCCCAAGCGGTACTGGATGGCGAACTCGACGGATTTATCAAGGCGTATTTGATGGAGTTTGGCGGGACGAAGAAATAGAGTTAAGGTTAAGGTTGAGGTTGAGATTAGGGCTATTTCCAGACTTTGATGCTGCGAATTAGGAGTAGGGGGCTGTCGCGATTGACAATCCATATCGCAAGTCTCTTATTCCAATCAATTTCCTAACTTTGGTTCAAACCTCTTTAACCTTTGTCCAAATTGAATTTTCTGCTTGTCGGACTCTTCCTGCTTCTGAGTCATTCCTGCCGAAGGGCTGTGCGTGAAACAAAATCGTGCATGTGTGAAGAGAAGCTGTCACTTGTTAAAGACAGTCAATGGGTAGCGAAATTCAAGGTGGTACCCAAACGAAATGTTATGGACGGTATGTATGAAACCATTCAAATCAGGGTGCTAGATTCCGTCGCATTGCAAAAGAAGGCTTGGATTAAATTGAAAGACACCGGCATAATCAAGGTTGATTTCAGTCGTTCATCTGTGTGGCTCAGCGAACCGGAGTTTAGTACCAGAGGTTCTCTGAAGCTTGTTTCTTGGACCGATTCGGCCATGACCATCCAGCATGATATGCGTATGCACGCCCGGGAGTACCGTTTAGGAGAGAAGTATAAATTGAAGGGAAGCTACACGTATAAACTTGAATCAAACTAAATACAATCTACTTTGGAAGGGATAGCAATTGGACTTTTCATTACAGTGGCTCTCGTATTTATCGGAGCTTTTGTATTTCCTCTATTATTTGCATTTTTCTATTACCACGAATGGAAAGATGCAAAAATGGAAGGTGTGCCTTTAACTATAAAACAGAAATGGCGTATCGCTAAAAAATCTTTTTTTACAGTGAGTTTAATCTTATTGGTCTTTCTCCTAGGACTGTTTTTATATACTTATTTTATACTATGACTCAAGGATTAGCATGGCGTATAGAGGGATTGATGAAGGAATGGACTAGTAGTTTGCTTTTTGTCCTTATTGCCTTAGTTCTTCTGCAGTGGTTGTGGCGGTTGTGGTGGCTGCAGCTAATTGCCTTTTTTTACCCTATGCTTGGGTGAACAGAACAATCCCCCATTTTGATTTGTCGTTCTTTAGCTAGATTTTAGTTGCAATTCGAATTCTTTGATATGAATAGATCCCTAGTAAGTACCCTGGTTTTGTGCTTTAGCCTTTCCCTTTTCGCTCAAACGGAAAAGGCAACCCGAACAGCATCCACTTTACAAAAGAAAGCCGGAGTCAGCAAGCACATGGAAACTTCAGCCAATACTGAAGCTAGCATTCCGGGTTATGAGCTGAATATCAAAGACGAATTGGATTTTACCGGTTATGATGCTTTGCTCAATGCCATTGGGGATAAACGCTATGTCTTTTCAGGAGAAGACCATCGACCATTGCGCTTTAATGCGTTGTTTGAGGCCAAACTGATGCGTTACCTGCACCAAGAGAAGGGTTTTAACTACATGTTTTTAGAGTTTGGACATGCGTCAACACTTCTTTTAAACAGGTATCTGTTAGAGGGTGATAGCCTCGCTGAAGTTGACATAAAGCGCTACTTCCACCCCGAATATTTTACCCTATTTAAAACCTTGAGGGAAATCAACCAAAGCAACGATAGTTTACCTAAAATCAAGGTTCAAGGATTAGATATTGAAAGGGAAATGTTTTTAGCGATGTCTGAGCTCGTGCGCATGATTCCCGAGGGTAAAGCCATACCCGATAGTTTAAATCTATTTGTGGAATCGGCCAGAATGTTTGCCGGAGCGCGTGCCAGGCTATTTGAAGATTTCAACGAACAACGTGATTACGACTCGAAAGACCCCTTTGATTTTTCCGGGCAAGGTACTTTTGATCAGCTCTTCGATTATTTTGAACCGGCCTATTTGGAGTTCAACAGCCGAGCGATGGTTCAGTTGATGCTCTTGAACTACGAACGAAACCAAGAAACTTTTCACACCTTTTTTCAGTCCCACGAAGCTTCCTTTAAAAAACTCATGACAGAATTAAGTCTCTGGCAGCAGTGGACTTATTTCTCGGAGCTGGAGGTGCCGCAAGCTTGGGCTATACGCGAGTCCTACATGGAATCTAACCTAGTTCAATTCATCGCTCAAAATCCGGAGGTGAAGGGCTTCGGACAGTTCGGACGTTGCCATATTTCCAGAGATCAGCATGCACGTGATTGCCATTTGGGTTTTTTCAATTCACTCAATGGCCGACTAGCGCGAAATCACCCGGAACTGGGTTCTCAGCTCGTTTCCATCGGAATCTATTATGATGGTATTGGCGATGAGTTTCCTGAATCCTTGCGCAGTTTGGCGGCTACAAGAGGAAACGGCACCGCCACACTATACCCGGATATAGACAGCCTGCATGATCCGGATATCAGTTCGAAGTTTGATATGGTTATTCTCGCTAAGGGAAAAAAGAGCGCCCGCTACAAAGACGGTGACGCCCCTTACCAAAGTACCTTGGGCCTTGGCTATTCGGCTATTTACCAAAATTTGGACTTAGGTACTTTTAATGCCACTACGCGCTTGAATGTAAGTGCCCCGATACTGGTGCACGAATTTTCTTACCTCATTCGAATTGGTGGAGTGGTGTGGATTGACAATACGTTTGGGAGCATATCAAAAACCACAGGAAGTTTTATGGATACCGCCGGACTCGCTCCTGCTAATCAAATCAACCGCAAAATGAGTCTCTCCGGTTGGAACTACCGCTATGCTATTGGTTACGACGTATTTAGAAGTTCCTCTGTCGACCTTGTCCCAATTTTGGCTTTGCAATACCAGCAGCTCACCTACAGAGAAGAATCGTATAGCGGACAAGCTACTTCCTTTAACTCAGCCACGCGCACGGAATTCACCAATCCGGCCTTTCTCCTAGACGGCCGAATACACCTGGCCCTCAATTTTGATTGGTTCAGCATCAACGCATTGGCCGGGTACAGTGTCGATTTTTCAAAAACGCAATGGCTCTCCGGTGAAACCTTGCTCGAAGGCAGTCCGAAAACCCGTCAGTCGAATTTATACTATGGAGCAGGTATTGCTGTGCGCCTAGATCTTGGCGACTAAGCTTTCCGGTGTATTATGCCTACACTCGGTTGAGCTGTCGGCATAATGGTTAAATCGTTGATGTTCACGTGCTGCGGTCTGCTCAGGATAAAACGGGCTGCTTCAGCGATGTCTTCGGCTACCAGGTTTTCAAATCCGTCGTATACCTTCTTCGCACGTTCTTCATCTCCGTCAAACCGTACAATGGAGAATTCAGTCTCCACAGCTCCGGGGTTGATTGCGCTCACTTTGATGGGGTATTTAGCGAGGTCGATACGCATGCCGCGATTCAAGGCATCTACCGCATGTTTGGTGGCGCAGTAAACATTGCCTAGCGAATACACCTCTTTGCCTGCAATGGAGCTGATGTTGATGATATGTCCGGTTTTGTGATCAATCATCAAGGGCACAACTGCTCTGCTTACATAGAGTAAACCTTTCACGTTGGTGTCTACCATGCGGTCCCAATGGTCTAAGTTGCCATCTTCAAAAGAAGAGAGTCCGGCGGCTAAACCTGCATTGTTGATCAGCACATCAATCTTCTGCCAGTTTTCAGGTAATTCACCAATGGCTTGGTTCACACCTTCTCGGTTTCTGACGTCGAGCGGCATCACGTAGGTTTCTACCTTCAACTCTTTAGCGAGTTCATTGAGGCGTTCAACGCGACGGCCACTGATAATTAATCGATACCCTTCTTCGGCTAACATTTTGGCGATGGCCAGTCCTATCCCGGCTGTGGCGCCGGTTACTAATGCGGTTTTACTCATATTTCGCTTAAAATTTGCTTTGCAAAAATAAACATTCAAATTTGTGCTTGCCCCTCGCGGCAGAAGAAGCATGTCATTTGACGTAACGATTTTAGGTTGTAGCTCGGCCACCCCTACCGTGGATCGACACCCCAGTGCGCAAGTCCTCCATGTGCGCGATACCTTGATGCTGCTGGATTGTGGTGAAGCTACGCAGAACCAATTACTGCATTACCGAATCAGCCACCACCGCATTCGTTATATTTTTATCAGTCACCTACACGGCGATCATTTTCTGGGGCTACACGGACTTTTAGCCACCATCAATTTTCAAGGAAGGCAAGAAGAGCTGACCTTGTTTGGTCCGCCGGATTTGGAGGCCATGATCATGGACTACTTCAAGTTCTCCGGCACCTACCTTAAGTTTCCGCTCACATTTGTGGCTACGCAAGACCAGCGCGAAGAGCGGATTTTAGAGACCAATTACTTCGAGGTTTTTACGATTCCGTTAAGACACCGAATCCCAACTACCGGTTTTTTAATACGCGAGAAGGAAGGCTTGCGCCACATCAATGCGGCACGCTGCGAAGAGTTGAATATCCCTTTTGCACACTACAAAGACTTAAAGGAAGGGAAAGACTATACCGATGAAGAAGGGAAGGTGTATGCCAATGCTGAACTGACCTTTCCGCCAGACCAGGTGCGCAGCTACGCCTATATTTCAGATACGCGCTTTACGCCTGAGTTGAAAGCGACCTTATCGGGTGTGAATATGCTCTACCACGAATCGACTTTCTTGCATGAGTTGGTGGAAAGAGCAGAAGAAACCTTTCATACCACGGCTTTAGAGGCCGGGCAAATGGCTCAAATGTGTGGGGCAGGTAAACTCTTGCTCGGTCATTTTTCAGCACGCTACCGCGATTTGACGCCTTTGCTGGAAGAAGCCAAAAGCGCTTTCGAAAATGTCCACTTGGCCATTGAAGGAGTGCGCTTTACTGTGGATTAGTGTACAACCTCTCCATACGGTTCGGTATAATCCGACTATTTTTGCTCAGATACCATGGCAAAAGGTAACCGACTCAGACAACAAGATACAGGCGACTTCATCCCGGAGACGGAGAAGGAGGAAAAAGACATCACCCAAAAGGCGCCGGTAAAAGAGATTCTGCTTTTACGTGATGAAAGGTCTAGAAAGATTGTAGGGCTGCTTTTAAGCTTTGGCTCCATAGCGCTTCTCTTGGCGTTTATCTCCTACCTTTTTACTTGGAAAACTGATCAGAATGTAGTGGTGGATTCGTCGTGGACGGCGTATTTTGAAAGCAACCCCGACATCGCTAAAAACTGGCTGGGATTATTGGGGGCCAAGATGGCTCACCTCTTTATTCACCGCTGGTTCGGTATCGGAAGCTTTGCCTTTATCTTGATTTTCTTTGTGCTAGGATTTCGCCTCTTGGTGAACATCACCCTCTTGCCCATCAGTCGGATGTTACGCTACTCCTTCTTCAGCGTAATCTGGGTTTCCCTCACCATGGGCTATATCTTCAGTTCCTCTTTTCATTTCTTGGGTGGAGCTTTCGGTTACCACATCAACCAATGGATGCGAGGCTTGCTGGGCTATGCCGGAACGGGTATGTTTATCTTGCTCTACCTCTTGGTTTTTTTGGTGGTGGTTTTCAATATCAGCTTCATCAACGCAAAATTGAGAGCCTGGCTGCAAGGCAAAACGGAGGCAGTGCCGGAAACAGAAAGCGATGAAGCGAAATTAGAATCCGACTTGGAAGAAGAATCCATTGGAGAAGAAAAGCTTGCCAGCGAAGAAGAAGCGGAAGATTTAGACATCGAAGCCATGGAGTTGCAGGTGCGCGAAGAGCCTGAGGTGGAGGAGATGCCTGTAGCCGAGGTGGTTGAAGAAGCAAAAGAAGAAGTACCTGAAGAAGAAGTGGTCTCGAATGAGATCGTTTTTGATACCAATGTAACGCCGATGGCTGAACCTGAGCTGCCTTCAGACGATGATTTAAAGCTTGAGCTGATAGAAGTGCCTGCCGAAGAAGAACCTGTAGAGGAGGCCAAGCCGGAAGAAAGAACGCATTTTGGTTTGGATACGGAATTTGATCCAAGGCTGGAATTGAGCAGCTATAAATTCCCTACTTTGGATTTGCTCCGCGATTACGGTAACTCCAAAGCGGAGGTAGATACCAAAGAGCTGGAGAACAATAAAAACCTGATTGTTGAGACCCTTAAAAATTACAATATCGCCATCGCTCAAATTAAGGCGGCGGTTGGTCCGACGGTAACCCTATACGAGATTGTACCAGAGGCCGGTGTTCGTATCTCCAAGATCAAAAATTTGGAAGACGATATCGCGCTAAGTTTAGCAGCCTTAGGTATTCGTATTATCGCTCCTATACCGGGCCGAGGTACCATTGGAATCGAAGTGCCAAATACCAAACCGGAGATGGTGCCCATGCGCGGCGTGATTGGCAGCAGCAAGTTTCAGAATACCGACATGGATTTGCCAATTTGTTTGGGTAAAACCATTTCCAATGAGATTTTCATCACCGACTTAACCAAGATGCCGCATTTGCTGATGGCAGGTGCGACCGGTCAGGGTAAATCGGTGGGTATCAATGCCTTGCTGGTATCGCTCCTGTACAAGAAGCATCCGGCCGAGGTGAAGTTTGTGTTGGTGGATCCGAAGAAGGTGGAGCTTACCCTGTACAAGCATATTGAGAGACATTTCTTAGCGAAGCTGCCGGGCGATGGGGAAGCTATTATCACGGATACCAAGCTGGTAACCAATACCCTGAATTCGCTTTGTGTAGAGATGGATGCCCGTTACGATTTGCTCAAAGATGCCGGAGTTCGGAACATCAAAGAATACAACGACAAGTTCTTGAAGCGTAAGTTGCTCCCAACCGAAGGACATAAATACCTGCCATACATCGTGGTGGTGATTGATGAGTTAGCTGATTTGATGATGACGGCGGGTAAGGAGGTTGAATATCCTATCGGACGTCTCGCTCAGTTGGCGCGGGCCATTGGTATACACCTGATTTTGGCTACGCAGCGTCCGTCGGTGAATGTTATTACCGGTACCATTAAAGCGAACTTCCCGGGCAGGATAGCCTTCCGGGTAACCTCCAAAATTGATAGCCGGACCATTTTGGATGGAAACGGAGCAGACCAGCTTATTGGGAAAGGGGATATGTTATTTAGCAATGGCAGCGAAATCATACGCTTGCAATGTCCGTTTGTTGATACGCCTGAGGTAGAGGAGATTACAGAGTTTATTGGTAACCAACGAGGTTACGGCAGTGCCTTCTTGCTTCCTGAAATACAAGAAGAGGGAGGAGACAGCAGCGGCCACGAGGCGTTTGACCCGAATGATCGGGATGCTTTGTTTGAAGATGCCGCTCGGATAGTGGTTCAAACACAGCAAGGGTCTACCTCTATGCTGCAGCGTAGGCTGAAGTTAGGCTATAATAGAGCGGGTCGTTTGATTGATCAATTGGAGCAGGTGGGCATTGTTGGTCCGTTTGAAGGAAGCAAGGCCAGAGAGGTAAAAGTGCGCGATGAGCTAGAGCTGGAACAGCTTTTGAATGCTTTAAATGAAAATTAAACTATACTCGAAAGAAATAATCAAACTCAACATGTTACGAACCATCATCCTTTCACTTGCGCTTATGAGTCTTGCCCCGGTTGCCCAGGGTCAGAATAATGTGCGTAAGGCAAAGAAAATTTTGAACCAAGTTAGCAAGCACTACAAAGGGCTGAAAACCATCAAGGCCAACTTTGAGCTAAGTATTACAGATCCCAATTCAAAGAAACCCATTAAGAAATCGGGAACCCTCTATTTAAAAGGAAAAAAATACCGTATCGATACGGATGAAACGGATATCATCTGCGACTCAAAAACGCGCTGGATTCACTTTAAGAAATCGAAGGAAGTTCAGATAGATAACTACCGTCCGGACGACGAAGAAATATCTCCGAACAATATGTTCACCATTTACGAAAGCGGGTTTAAATACCTCTGGATGGAGTCTAAAAGCTTCAATGGAAAAACCGCTGATGTGATTGAACTGGTGCCGAAAGAAAATGTAGAAATGAAGGAATACACCAAGATCAAATTGTTTATCGATTCAAAAGCGAAACAAATCATTGGATATGAAATCTTCATGCGAGGCGGCAGTAAAACACTGTGCACCGTGAAAGACCAAGAGAACAACCTGGAGATTCCGGATAAGACCTTTACCTATACCAAAATTGCGGGCGTAAAAGAAGTTGACTTGCGCTAGGGCTTTTAAAGAGATAAAAAAAAACCGACGTTTTCGCGTCGGTTTTTTTTAGTATGTCAGGCATGGTCTCTTGACTAGCAGAGTGTGAGTCTCTGTACACGCCTAGTTGAAGGGAAGTGTTAG
>FWPV01002997.1_pt1 | contig 26866 bp, 18 predicted proteins | sample 2228371 | NCBI WGS metagenome assembly FWPV01 (sample SAMEA103939776, study PRJEB20133) | metagenome
TGCACGACGACAGCCTGCGCGTCCTTCGCGATCTGCGCCTGAATCCCGTTTCCTGAGGACCGGGCCGCGGCGGCCGCGGCGCCGCCGTGTTTGCAGCCAAGTTTTAGCGCCAAAGTCGGCTTGTCGGGCCCAATCGTCGGCGGGCACATTGCGCAACCAAGCGGCAATGGGGAGGCCCCGGTTCTCATCAGCGGGAACGCTTGTCGATTCTATGGCCGCGCTCACAGTTTGCCTGTCCCCTATTCCCGCTATGGCCGCGCTCACAGTTTGCCTGTCCCCTATTCCCTCTATTCCCCTATTCCCTCTATTCCCGCGCGGCGGCCTTCCTGGATATCATCGACCGCTTGTTCCGCCGCGAGCGGCTGATCCGCCGGTTGCGCCTGAGCCCCGACGCGACCCTGCGCCTGCGCGCCCGTTTCAGCCTGCCGCAAGTCGACGCGCTCTTCGAACTGGCGCGCCAATATGCTGCCAGCGAACCCATGGTCAAACTGCCCTTGCCCAAGGCCGTCGCCTACCTGCTGGCCAGAACCGGCCCGCTGCGCGAATGCTTCCTGCATGCCCCTTCGCGTATCGACAACAACCTCGCCGAAAACTCCCTGCGCCCGATTAAACTCGGCGCCAACAACTGGCTCTTCATCGGCAGCCCCAACGCCGGCCACAGAACCGCCGTTATGTTCACCCTGGTCGAAAACTGCCGCATCTGCGGCGTCAACCCCGAGGCCTACTTCATTGATGTCCTCGCCAGGATCGATGATCACCCGCACCAGCGTATCGCCGAACTGACCCCGCACCGCTGGTCCCTGTCAAAGAACGCCTGAGCCAATAAGTCCGGCCAAGGATCTGCTATAAGGCTCATCCACATTATCTCAGCTTCACCACCCCCGCGCCAGATGCGCAAGAAGAGTGGTTACGATACAGGCGCTTTCTGGCGGCGAGGATGGCGTGATCCTCGCCGGTGTGCATCTGGTGTGGGGTGACGAAGTTGGGGCGCGGGGCTTGTGCTGGTGGTTGTACCAGCGGATGAAGGCGGCGGCCCACTGGCGGGCCGGCCGTTTCGGCCGCTTCCTCCTCCATGGTCCCGGCGGCGACAGCCTCCTTGGCGGGCTCACGCTTGCCCGTCGTCCGGTCTGCCCGGATCACATCCAGCCGACGGCCAAGCCCGCGCCGATGACGAGCACAACCAGAAGGGGGCCCCAAATGCGGCCGCGTTCAGGGCTGCCCGTTGCTTGGTCTTTGTCGCTCATCAGGATGTTTCTATAACTTTACCAGAGGAAAGCGCCGCGAACCTCAGTGAACAGGCCCACCCCGCCGAGGCGTTTTTACCGGCGCGGTAAAGATATTCCGGGCTTAATGAGAGGGATTAACGTGGCTTATGGAGGGGGCTGCGCAGCGGATCCTCAAGCGCCATGGCCCGTTCAGCGCCTGTACCATTTGCGCTCGAAGAGGTCGAAGACATACCCCGGCGCCTTCAACGAGACCCATCCCCAGCGGCCGCCGGGTTGGAATATATACACGGAATCCTCGGTGTCGTACTCCACGTGGACCCAGCCGACCTGCGTGTGATAGAGCCAGCCCGAGAAAATCCACTCGGGAAGCGCGAGCAGGCCGAAGCGGGGATGCAACACCCAAGAATTGCCGACGGATTCACTGGATTCCCACAACCGCATCAACGCCATGGAGTACTCGTCAGTGATTTCCAGCGCCAACTTGGCGTTCACTATGCGCTCAATGAGGATTTTGCCCTCCAGTTCAGGGATGGGGGCCTGCTCGAGGGCACTCAGCCACAGAATCCAGGAGACATCCTTGGCCTTCAGCCGGGGATTGTGGGTCCAGACAAGTGCGGCGATGCCTGCCACCACCGGCGCGGCGAAGGAAGTGCCGCTGTTGAATCCGTACTCCCTCCCGGTGTAGTCGAACAGGGTCACCTTGGTGACGCGGAAATCACCGACGTAGACGCCCAGGTAGTTCAGGGAAAAGTCGGTCACCAGCCGAAAACGGAACTTCACCCACTCGCCCCGGTACGGATACAGATCGTAGCGCCGGTAGTTTACGTAGTTGGATCTGATGGACCCCTCGATGTGGTCCAGCTCCTCCCAGAAGCCGCCGTCACGCGCGATCTCCAGTTTGACGTAGTCGGTGTTGAAGCGCCAGAAGAGGAAATAGGAAGGCACCTCCAAGTCGTAGTAGAGCTCGATCTCCAAGCGCGGCGACACCACGTCCAGGCGGATCCACGGGCTCTCCGCGTAGGTGTGGGTGTTGGACTGGTATGGGATCAGGCCGCTGGTGCCGGCACTGTCCGCAAGGTACCAGCGACCTCCGTGATGTTGCAGTCCCCATTGCGTGTAGGTGGAGAAATTCCCCGGCAACGGACCGGACGACCAACCGGTGGGGTTGGAGAAGTCCGCTCGGTAATGGTCAAGCCGCACTACATCCGGTCCGTAGATATCCGAGCCCGGGGCGGCATAGAAAACGGAGTCGACCCCATAGTTCGAGTAGCTGGCCAGCCGTCCGGTCGGGTCGACTGCCGCCACCACCATCTTGTTCGGCATGACGTAGCCGGCGGGATAGACCGGCCTCCGGTCGTTGTCGTTGGCGTCGTTGCCGGCGGCCATCACCAGGATCACATCCCGGTCCGCGATAGCGTTGAAGAGCAGCTGGACGGCGTAACTGTACCCGTAGCCGCCAAAGCTCATGTTGACGATTTTGGCGCCATTGTTGACCGCGTATTCGAGGGCCTCCATCCAGGCGCTGGTCGGTATCCCGCGGATTTGATCGCCGGCCCGCAGGCACATGATGCGCGCGTTGGGGCAAATGCCCGTTCCCCCCTTGGCGTTGTTGCCGAGCCCGGCGATTATCCCCGCCACAAGCGTCCCATGCCCGTCCTCGTCCAGCGGGAATCTGTTGCGGGCGAAGAAGTCCCATCCGAAAATGTCGTCGACGTAGCCGTTGTTGTCATCGTCCCTTCCGGCGACGCCGCCCACCTCGGCCTCATTGATCCACAGCGTGGTCCTCTCCCGGCCGAGGTCCAAAAATTCCGGGTGGTCGAAGGCCACGCCGGTGTCGATGACCGCGACGATGATCTCCCCCTTCGGATCGTAGATCTCCATCGCCTCCGGCCAGTCAATGTCGACGCCGCGCTTGGCGAGGATGCCGTTGACCACCTGTCCGGTGTTGTTCAGGTACCACTGGAAGGGGAAGGCGGGGTCGTTGACGGCCTGCGGCTTGTGGAGGTGGTTGCGGTCAACGGACACCACACGCGAGTCGACTTGCAGGGCCCCGATCACCGCCTCGGCATCCGCCGTCCCGATAAGGGCGAAATGTCCGCTGTTGATGAGCTGAAAGGCGTGCAGCAATTCCATGCCGTACTCCCCTCCAATGCCGCTGAAGTCCTCCTTCGGGATGTCCTCGCGGAAGGTGACGAGCACCTCGCCGATGACATGTTCGGCGACTTCCGCCGGCTCCGCCGTCGCGCGCAGTACTGCGCCCAACAGGACGAGCAACAAGCAGTTGGATTTTAGGCTCATATCGCCTGCACTTTCAGCAATGCGGCTCCTCCGCTTCGCGCTCCGCGCGGCGCAAGCCACCGCCGCCTCGCCGCGCCTCGTCGCTGCGCGACCCCTTGCCTGCCGGCTTGTACTGGAGCTCGGACCTTCCATCAGGGGACTATTCATTGCGGGCGGGGCGGAAGCCCACGTAGCTATTGCGGTTCTCCGGGTGGACGGCTTCACGTTTGGCAGAGCGGCAGTAATAGGCGTAACCGATCCAGCTGCCGCCCCGGCGCAGCCGCACCGAGCCCGAACTGGGCCCCGTGGGATCGGTCACGTTTCCGGGATAGGTGCCGTACCAGTCCCAGCACCACTCCCATACGTTTCCGGACATGTCGTACAATCCCCATGCGTTCGGTTGCTTTTGCCCCACCGGGTGCGTGTTGGTGCCGCTGTTGCCGCAATACCAGCCGATCCGGTCCAGGTTGGGATCCACGGTGCAATCCGTGTAGGTGATCGGCCCGCTGTAGAACGCCGTGGTCGTCCCCGCGCGACAGGCGTACTCCCATTCCGCCTCGGTCGGCAGCCGGTAGCCGTTCGCGAGAAAGTTGCAGGTCGGCGTGGCCGTCCCCGTTTTCATGACTGCCCCGTCCACCGTGTAGCACGGTGTCAGCCCTTCCAGCTCGCTTTTCAGGTTCAGCCACTTCACCGCATCGGACCATGACACCTCCGTCACCGGGTGCGCGCCGCTAGGGTCGCCGCTGTACCCGTTGCGCCCGGCCGGCAAATCCGTGTACCCGCGGGCCGGTCCCTGCGCCGCCACCGCGTCCCACTGCGCCTTGGTCACCTCCGTAGCCTGCAGGTAGAACGCCCGCGTCAAGGTCACCAGGTGCTGTGTCTCGTCGGGACTGCGCCCCGGCTCATCTGCCGGGCTGCCCATCAGGAAGCTGCCGGCTGGGATGAAGACGAAACCTTCGGGCACCGGCTTTTCGGCGGCAAAGACATAAATCCACACGCCCGCCTCGGGCAGGTACTGGTAGTTGCCGCCGGCGTCGTAGGCCCAGTTCAGGTCGAGCCGCTGCCACTTCCCGTACTGTTGCGCGACCGCGTTCTCCCACGCGCCCTGGCCCACCAGCGGGCACAGGCACGCCAGCAGGACGGTTACTCTGTTGATCACTGAATGTATGGTTTTCGCTTTCATCGTTCGCTTTCAGTTTCGGGGCATTCAAATTTATGAGAAAGCCCGCTGCGCCGCCATGATTTTTACCGGCCGTCCGGCGGTATTCCGGAAATGAATCAGCCGGATTATCGCGGCTTATGGAGTTGCGCGGGCCCATTCTTCCATGGGGGGCGAAGTGCGGGCCGGTTGAAGTCCTGCTGGACGGCCGGCCCGGTTGCATTTCCTCGACAGGCCGGGCGTTCCATTGCCTGAATGGCGGTCCATGTCGCTGACCCTGCGTACCTGGATCACCTTTTTCGCGCTGGCGGTTGTGATGGGCCTCAACAACGTGTACTCCACGCTGTTGACGGGCTGGGGGGAGGGCGGGTCTATCGTGGCGGTCATCCTGTGCCTGCTGCTGCTGCCGCGGAGCGACGCCGGAATCCGCGCCTACAACCTCGGGCAGACCATCGCCTCGGCGGGGGGCAGCGTGGGGTTCACGGTGGCGATCCTTGCGTCCATCCACGTGTGGCAAGGCATGCACGGCGCGGTCTGGGAGCCGGAGCTGTTTCCCTTGGCGGTGCTCATCGCCGCCGTGGCGCTGATCGGCGTGGCGGTGGCCGTGCCCATGCGCCGCCATGTGATCCACTGGTTTTTCCCGAGCGCGGTCGCCTGCGCGACCATCCTCAAGACGATCACCTCGACCGACCTTGTGGAGCGGGCGCGGGCGGCCCGCATCATGATCGCGAGCGGGCTGGTGTCGGCCGCCGCGACGCTGCCGACCAAGGTGGCGTTCAAGGCGGGCGGAAGCGCCTTGTGGAGCAACCTGCCGGTCGTCAGCGGCAAGGGCCTCGCGCTCAGCCTCGACCCGCTGATGTACGGCATCGGGATCGTGATCGGGCCGCGCATCGGGCTGAGCATGCTGCTGGGCGGGCTGCTGCACACGCTCTGGTTCGGGCCGTGGCTGGCGGCGCGCGGGCTGCCGGCGGGCGAGTACCTGCGCTGGTCGGCGGTCGGCCTGATGACGTTGCCGGCGTTTGCGTCGATGTTTTTCGCGGTGGTGTTCAAGACGCCCCAAGTCCTGCCGCCGGGGTTCAAGGACCTGAAGGAGCAACCGGGTCTGACGCGCAGGGAGGCGCTCGCCGTGGGCGCGGTGTTGGTGGCGGCGACGGCCGTCACCATCCATTCGATGCAGGCGGTGTTTGGGGTCGGCTGGCCATGGGTGCTCGGCGGAATCGCGCTGGGGGCGCCGCTGCTGGTGGCGCTGGGCAAGGTCGCCTCCGAAACCAACATCAATCCGGTGCGGCTGCTGGCGATCGTGATGCTGTTCGTGTTCAGTCTGCTGGGGACGCATTCCCCGGTGGCGCTGCTGGCCATGGGCATCTGCGGCGCGGCGATGGCCGCCATCGCGGTGGACCTGTTTTATGACCTGCGCACCGGCCACCTTGTGGCCGCGGTCCCCCGGCAGCAGATTCTGCTGCAGTTCCTCGGCGTGATTCCGGCGGCCTTCGCCTGCGTCTATTTCCTGCAGCTGCTGTCCGGTTTCGGCATCGGGGCGGGCAAGACGTTTCCCGCGCCGGGCGCCGTCGTCTGGGCCAGCATGGCGGACGCCTTTGCCGGCGGCGCGGCGGGGCTGCCGCGCGGCGTCGTCATCGCCCTTGCGGTCACGAGCGCGTGCGGCATGGTGCTGGCCCTGCTGGAGGCGCTGCCGCGCACGCGGGACTGGACGCCCTCGGCGTTCGCGATGGGCATCGCGCTGCTGCTGCCATTCCCGATGTCGGCGGCCATCGCCCTCGGGGGCGTGCTGCGCTGGGGGTTTGTCGCCCGCGCGCGCCGGCGCGGCGGCGCGGCGGCCGGGCACAAGGCGGTGAACGACGCCTTCCAGGCCGGCTCGGCGGTGTTCGCCGCCTCGGCGCTCACCGGGATTGTCGCGGTCTTTTTGATCACCCTCGGGTTGGTCCACCTGCCGGCCGGGTGAGGCCGCCACAGCCAGGACCAGCCAGCGCCGTCACGCGCCGGCGGGGTGCAGGGAAAGGCCAATGCGGCGGGCGGCCGCCTGCTCACCCGATGGCTTGCAGCAGGAGCTTGGCGAGGACGGCCATCAGGATGACGGCGATGGGATAGACGGTGGCGTAGCTGACGATCGGGGCCTGGTGGGAAGTCTTCGTGATGATGGCGCCAAGGGCGGGTGTGCTGGTCATACCCCCGCAAATGCCGCCCAGACTGCGGGCCAGCGACATCCGGAAGACGCGCCGCGCGACCGCGTAGCCGATCAGCATGGGCACGCACGTGATGACCGCCCCGATCAGGAAAATCTGGAGTCCCTGCGCGGCCAAGGTTTCGGCCAGCGCGGCACCGCCCTTGACCCCGGCGTCGGCGAGGAAGAACACGAGCCCCATTTCCTGGAGCAGCATGCGGGTTGGGCGGGGAATATGCCCGACGATGCCGCCGACCCGCCCCCAATGGCCCAGCAGCAGGGCGACCATGAGCGGCCCACCGGCCAGCCCGAGCGTGAAGCTGGTCCCGCCCGGCAGGGGCACCTGCAATCTGCCGGCCAGGATGCCCAGTGCCAGCCCCATGGCCAGCGACACCAGGTTGGTCTCCAAGGAGGCATGGGGGCGGTGGCCGATGACCTTGGCAAAGACCGCCAGATGCGCGCTGGGCCCGACCACCGTCAGGACATCGTGCGGCTCGATGCGCGTCGAGCCGTCCGGCACGAAAGTCATTTCCATCCGGCTGATGCGGGTGACGACCACGCCGTGGTTCTTGAGGGGGTCCAGTTCCGCGAGCGTCCGGCCGACCACCGACTTGGCGGTGACCGTGAGCGCTTGGCGCTCTTCCTCGGTGTCCAGCACCAGTTTCTGATCGACCGGCTTGCCGAGCAGGTCGGTGGCCACCTTCACCGCCTCCTTGGTGCCGACCAGCAGCACCAGCTGGCCCGCCGCGAAGCGGTCCGCATAGCGCACCGGTTCCATGCGGCCGTCGCGCCAGACCCGCGACACGCGGCAAGCCCCGATCGCGGCCAGGCTCTCGTCGGCGACCGAGCGGCCAAAGAAATTCGGATTGGTCACCTCGACCACCTGGCGGGTGATCCGGTTGAGCGGCGACTCCTCCTCCTGCCCGTCCTCCAAGCTCAGCCGCAGCAGCCGCGGCAGCAGTTGCACAAACAGCACCACGCCGATGACGCCGAAGGGATAGGCCACGCTGTAGCCGACGGCGACGGCGTCGCCCAGCTCGCGGACGCCTTCCATGGCTGCGGCCAAGGCGGGGGTGCTGGTCATCGCCCCCGCAAAAATACCGGCGGCCATGGCCGGCCCCAGCCCGAACAGCTCGGCCAGCACCCATGTGGTCAGCGCGCCCGCGCCGACCACCACCAGCGCCAGCTTGGCCAACTGGCTGCCCTCGCGCTTCAACGCGCCGAAAAACCGCCCGCCCGCCCCGATGCCGACGCAATAGACAAACAGCGCCAAGCCGATCGTCCCGGCCTCCTGCGGTACCGCGTAGCCGAGGTGCCCGGCCAGCAGCGCCGTGAACATGACCCCCGAGGAGCCGAGGCTGACCCCGCCGACCTGCAGGTTGCCGAGCAACAGCCCAAAGCCCACGATCACGAACAGCGCCAGCAGCGGGCTGCCGAGCAGCGGATCAAGGAATGCCGTTTGCATGGAAAAGGGACCGCATCTCACAAAGGCTCGCCGCCATGGGAATCGTGGTTCATGCCACCGTGAAGCCCTCCCGGCGGGGGGCCTCCCGCAGGCGCGCGAAGACGGCCTTTTCGGCCTCGACGACGACGAATACGACCATGCCGGCCAGCAGAATCTTGGGCCAGAGCAGCAGGGGGATGGGCTCGGTGCCGAACAGGGTCTGGAACAGGCCGTTGTAGGTGAACAACAACTGGAGGGCCACCAGCAGGGCGGCGGTCAGCCATGCGACGCGGTTGCCGAACAGCCCTTGGCGCAGGGCGGGTTCGCGCAGCGAGCGGCAGTTGAACAGGTAGAAGACCTGCCCGAAGGCGAGGGTGTTGACGGCGACCGTCGAGGCGAGCTGCTGGGAGAAGCCGCTGCGGGCGATGAGCTGGAAGAACGCGATGGAGAAGCCGGCCAGCAGGACGGACACGATGCCGAGGCGCCACAGGAAAAACCCGTCGAGGATGTCGGCCTTGGGATCGCGCGGGGGACGGCGCATGACATCCCGCTCGGACGGCTCGAAGGAGAGGGCGAAGGCCAGCGTCACGGCCGTCACCATGTTGATCCAGAGAATCTGCACCGGCGTGATGGGGAGGGTCATGCCGACCATGATGGCGGCCATCACCACGAGGGCCTGGGCCCCGTTGGTCGGGAGGATGAACAGGATGGCCTTGCGCAGGTTGTCGTAGATGGTGCGGCCCTCGCGGACGGCGCGCGCGATGGTGGCGAAGTTGTCGTCGGCGAGGACCATCTCGGAAGCCTCCTTGGTGACCTCGGTGCCCTTGAGCCCCATGGCGATGCCGACATCGGAGCGTTTCAGGGCGGGGGCGTCGTTGACGCCGTCGCCGGTCATCGCGGTGATCTCGCCGCGGCTTTGCAGGGCCTCGACCAGGCGCAGTTTGTTTTCCGGGCTGGTGCGGGCGAACACGTCGCAGGAGACGGCGGCGTCGGCGAGTTCCTCGGGGCCCATGCGGTCGAGCTCGGCGCCGGTGAGCGGCTTTTCCCATGCCTGCAGTCCCAGCTCGCGGGCGATGGCGGAGGCGGTCAGGGCATGGTCGCCGGTGATCATTTTGACGCGGATGCCGGCCTCCTTGCAGACCTCGACCGCCTCGATGGCCTCGGGGCGCGGCGGATCGATCATGCCGAAGAGCCCGAGGAACACGAGTCCTTGGCCGATGGTGTCGTGCTGGATGTGTTCGAGAGCGGCGCCTTCCTCAAGGGGGCGGTAAGCGGCGGCGAGCACCCGCAGGCCGCGCGCGGCCATTTCCCGGATGCGCGCATGCCACGCCTCCTTGTCGATGGGCGCGGGCCCGTCGGGTTGCCAGGCGCGGTCGCAGCGCTCGAGGAGCCGCTCGGGCGCGCCCTTCACCCAGATGGTTTTGCGCCCCGCTTCATCCACATGGAGCGTGGCCATGTATTTGTGTTCGCTTTCGAAGGGCAGGGTGTCGATGCGCTTGCCGCCGGGCTGCTGCAGTCCGGCCTTGCGGGCCAAGGCCAGCAGCCCGCCCTCGGTGGGATCGCCGTGCAGCACCCATCGGCCGTTCTCCTCCGCCAGCTCGGCGTCATTGCACACCCGGCCGCAGAGGATGAGCTCCCGCAGGCCGGGGGTGCGGGCCACCGCCACCACCTGGCCGTCCGCGTCGCGGATTTCCCCGTGCGGGGCATAGCCGGTGCCGGTGACGCTGTAGGACTGGCCGCCCACACACAGCGCCTGCACCGTCATCTCGTTGCGCGTCAGCGTGCCGGTCTTGTCCGAGCAGATGACGGTGACCGAGCCGAGCGTCTCGACGGAGGGCAGGCGGCGGATGATGGCCTTGTTGTGGGCCATGCGCTGCACCCCGAGCGCAAGGGTGATGGTCATGATGGCGGGCAACCCCTCGGGGATCGCGGCCACCGCGAGGCCGATGACCGCCAGGAGGAGTTCCGGCACGGGATACTGGTGAAAGAGGTAGCCGATCGCGAAGATCAGGAACGCGAGCGCGCCGATCAGGATGGAGAGCAGCTTGCCGAAGCGGTCCATCTTCTGCAGCAGCGGCGTCTTCAGGCTCTGCACGCCGCGCATCATCTCGTTGATCTTGCCGAGCTCGGTATGGCTGCCGGTGGCGACCACCACGCCGGTGCCCCGGCCGGCGGTCACCATCGTGCCGGCAAAGGCCATGTTGAAGCGGTCGCCCAGCGGGACATGGGGGTCCAACGGCTCGGTTTTCTTCTCCACCGGCACCGACTCGCCGGTCAAGGGCGACTCCTCGATCCGGAGGTTGCGGGCGTGGATCAGGCGCATGTCTGCCGGCACCTTGTCGCCGCTCTCCAGCAGGACGATGTCGCCCGGCACCAGCTGCCGGGCGTCGACCGTTGCGGTTTGCCCCTCGCGGCGCACCCGCGCGTTGAGCGAGAGCATGTTGCGGATGCCCTCGAGGGCCCGTTCGGCCTTGCCCTCTTGGATGAAGCCGATCACCGCGTTGATCAGCACCACGCCGGCGATCACGAGCGTGTCGACCCAATGCTGCATCAGGGCGGTGAGCCCGGCGGCCCCGATCAGCACATAGATGAGCACGTTGTGGAATTGCAGCAGGAAGCGCAGCCATGCCGGCTTGCGGGCGGCCTCGGGCAGGGCGTTGGGGCCGTGCACCTGCAACCGGTCGCGGGCCTCCTTCTTCGTGAGGCCCTCCGCCGAGGCGCCCAGCGCGGCCAGCGCCGAGTCGGCCGCCCGCGCGTGCCAGATGCGGTCGTTGTCGTGTTCGGGATGCGCTTGCATAGGCCGTTAACAGGCACGATTTTTGCCAACCGGCAAGGCCGGGCGGCTTGAAAAGGGGTCGATTTCAGCCAGCTTGCCGAGCGGAGGAAAATCTGAAACACGGGGTTCATGGAAATCGACAAGGGCGACCGGCTGATCTCGGGACTGCAAAAGACGATCCACATTTCCGTGCGGGTGCTTGCGGTCCTGATGGTGTTTGTGATCCTGATGGGGGTGGTGGATGTGGGCTGGTTCATCTACGTCCGGCTCATGGCGGCGCCGCGCTTCATCCTGACCGTGTCGGACATGCTGGCGACCTTCGGCGCGTTCATGGCCGTTCTCATCGCCATCGAGATTTTCATCAACATCACCGTGTACCTGCGCGAGGATGTGATCCATGTGAAGATCGTGCTGGCCACGGCGCTGATGGCGATCGCCCGGAAGGTCATTATCCTCGACGTCGAGACCAAGGACCCCCTGCTGATGTTCGCCATCGGCGGCATCGTGCTGGCCACCAGCATCGCCTATTGGCTGATCCACAAGCTGCCCGCCAAGGAGCACGAGGCGTGAGCGGCGGTCAGGCTTGTCGCTGTTCCTAGCGGGTGCTGCGGGCGATGCACGCCCCCAGTCAGGCGCGGAGCGCCGAGCGATCGTAGCCGTGGTCGACCCTGCGAAGCGCGCAGCGCGAAGCAGGGGAGGCCACGGTTTGCAGGGCACATGGCAGGAGGAGCCGCGTCAGCGGCGACCGATGCCGTCGTGGTCGGGTCGCCGCTGACGGGGCTCCGAAATCCTTGCGCCCTGAACCCCGTGGCCTCCCCTCCTTCGCCCGTGCTGCGCCCTGCTTCGCCCTTCGGGCTACGCAGGGCTTCGCTGGGCTTCGGAGCGTCGACCACGGCTACGGTCGCGACGGCGCTACGCGCCTGTGTTTCCGGCCATACCCACTCGAAACAGCGGGGAACCGGCGCTCAGGATTCGGTCTCTTCGGTCGCATCCTCCGCGGCGTCCGTTTCGTCGGGCAGCGCCTCCTGCCCGGCCTGCAGGGCCTCGTCCACCACCTCGGCGGGAATGGCCCGGTTGACCTTGGCGCCGAGCCGGCGGATTTTCTCGATGCGCGCGACGAGGTTGCCGCGCTGCTCCTTGAGGCGGCCCATGGCGAGGCTGAAGGCGCCCGCCACGGCCTCGAGCTTTTTCTGGGCGTCGAGCATGGCCTGCACGACCAGCGCCACCTGGTCGTGCATCCTGCCGGCCTCGACGGCGATGCGCTCGGCGTTGCGGTTCTCGTGCTCGCGCCGCCAGATTTGCGCGACCAGTTTCAGGGCGATCATCAGGGTGGTCGGCCCGGTGACCACCACGCGCGAGCCGGCGATCTCGTAGAGCAGCTTTTGGTCGGCCTTGAGGGCCTCCTGGTAGGCGGCCTCCAACGGGATGCACAGGATGACGAAATCGAGGGTGCGGTTGCCCAGCAGCAGGGTGTAGTCCTTTTCTTGGAGGCCACGCACATGGTTGCGCACCGACGCGAGGTGCTCGGCAAGGGCGGCGGCACGCCGCCCCGGGTCCTCCTCGTTGCAGTAGCGCTCGAAGGCGGTGAGCGAGACCTTGGAGTCGACAATGACGGCCTTCCCTTCCGGCAGGAAAACAAGGAAGTCCGGCCGCTGGAGGTTGCCCGCCTCGTCGCGCAGGACTTCCTGGCACACGTATTCCTCGCCCTTGCGCAGGCCGGAGGCCTCGAAAATCCGCTCGATGATGATTTCGCCCCAGCCGCCCTGCACCTTGGCGTCGCCCTTGATGGCCTTGGCGAGGTTTTCCGCGTCGGCGCTCACCCGCGTGCTGAGCCTTGACAGGTTCTCGACCTCCGTGCGCAGGCTGGCGGTCTGCTCGGTCTGGCGGCTGTGGATTTCGTCGACCCGCCGGCGGAACGCCTCCAGCCGCTCCTGGAAGGGCTTGAGCAGCTCGCCGAGCCGCTCGCGATTCTCCGCGGTCAGCGACTTGCCCTTGTCCTCGAGAATGCGGTTGGCGAGGTTCTCAAACTCCTTCTTCAGGCGCTCCTCCGCGTCGGCGTACACCTTGAGCTGCTGCTCGGCGTCGCGCCGCGCGTGGGTGAGGTCCTGCTCGAGCCGGGCCTTTTCCTGTTCGAGGGAAAGGAGGCGTTCGCTCATGGCCTGCAACTGGCGGGTCGCCTCGCGGTAGTCCTCATCGCGGGTGCGCAGCCGCGCCAGCTCGGCCCGGTCGGGCGCGTCGCGGTGCTGCCGGTACAGGAGGTAGCCCAGCAGCGCGAGCACGAGCGCGAGTGCGAACAGAATGGCGGCTTCCATGGCCCGATTGGAACGCAGCGCCGCCGTTTCGGCAAGCCGCCAGCGCCCGCGAAAAGACGCTTCCCGCCACGGATCAGGCCGGCGCCGCGCGCACCTCTCCGACGATGCGCTTGAAGTCTTCGGTACGCTGGCGGATCCCGCTCATGCCCGGCGGGCCGGAAGCTCAAGGATGGAGGCCTTGGCGGTCCGCACACATTCCGGACCGACGGTGTGGAAGTTGACCAGGTCGACCGGCCGCACGGTGGGAAGCGCGCGGATCGCCTGCTCGATTTCGCGCTCCAGTTCGCGACTGAGCGCGCCGGCTAGATCACGCCGACCTGCCGCCGATGCGCCAAATCCCGCGACGCGAAGATGCGCCAGTCGCGCATCACCCGGGTCCGGTTGCCCGGATGGTCGTCGTGCCCGCAATACAAGTAGATCGTGTCGCCGAACACCCGCGCGTGCGGGTCCGCCCTGCCGATGCCGGGAACAAGCGGGTTTATGGGGCACGGTCTTCCGGCGCGACGGGGATGCCGAGACGGACGGCGGCGGCGCGCATTCGCGCATCGGTTGAAACCAGCGGAAAGTCTTGGCTCAAGTCGCAAGCGGCGAGGTGCAGCGCGTCGAGGGAGCGCAGCGGCACGTGCGGATGACACGCCTGTAGAATGGCCCGGGCCTTGGAATGAGTCGCCGCAACCAGAGGATACACGGACAGCTCTTCCGCGGAAATCCACGCCTCAAGCTGCCTCCATGCCGCGGAGCGATGGCGCGTGCTGATGCGGCGCTCGCGCTGCTTGGCCAGCAGAGCGGCAAACACTTCCGTCAAGGCAAGCTCGGAACAGGCTAAAGGTTGACCCTGCAGCAGGTCGCTGATCCTTGCGCTGTCCGGCTCGTTGGTCAGCAGCTTGACCAAGATGCAGGAGTCGCAAAACATGGCCGACCTATTCCCGCGCGCATCATCCGCGCCCGTCGCGGTCAGCGCGGACCAGTTCTTCCGCAGTCAGCCCCGGTTTCCATGCCGGCATGCGCGCGAGGTGTCTCTTGGCGCCCCCGAACACCCGTGCCTTGCGGGTTCTTCCGATACCCACCAGTTGCGCCTTGGGCTGGCCGCCGCTGGTGATCGTGATATCCGTTCCCGCCGCCACCAAATCCAAGAGGGCGGACAAATGCGCCTTAGCCGCACGGACGCTGATTGTCTGCCCGATTCCCGGCATTGCGTGCAACTCCTCTACCAGCAGCCGTTTGGCCGCCTCGCGTTGACGGTACCGAATGGGCTTGGAAGGTGGCATTGCAGGATGTAGTCACATGGGACCACAATGGTCAAGCCGCATTCAAAGAACCCAATGGGCAAATGAAGCGATGCCACCCAATCGGATCCAGATCGTCGCAATCCCTAAAGTGGCGGCGGCGCCCCCGCCGCCTACGGCAGCTGGGAGAAGACGTGGTCGCCGACGGTGAAGGCGGTGGTGGCGGCGAAGGCGCGCCACGGGGTGCCGGCGGGCGCGGCGTCGATCCAGACATGGACGGGACCGGCCGGCTGGGCGGTTGGCAGGGGGGCGTCGGCAGGCGTCTCCTCCCACGGCAGGGTCTCGTCGGGCAGGACCGGCTCGGGCGCGGGAATTTCCGGCGTGCGGCCGATGGAGAGGTCAAGGACGCGTCCGTCGAAGGCGGTCAGGCGGAAGGCGCGGCGGAAGGGCCGGGCGGCAAGCACCGTGGCTTCGGCGGCAGCGACGGTGGCGGTGTAGCGAAGCCCGGCGAGCGTGCGGGCCAGCGTGGCCACCTTGGACGCATCGGGCGCGCCGGCAGGCGGCTGGCCGGTCTCCGGATTGTTGGCCAGTTCGAAGGCGGCGCCGGCCTCGGCGCGGGCGGCGGACCAGCGCGGCTCGCCGCTGGCCGGATCGAGCTCGGCGATGGCGCGCACCTCCTCGGCGGTCAGTCCGGTGATGGCGCGGTTGACCCAGTTTGCGGGCACCGGATCAATCCACGGATTGGTGGACAGCAGGAACGCGGGCCCTTGCTCGCCGTACTGAAAGAACACCCCTCCGGTATCTTCGGCGCGGCCGAGCCGCACAACCAGCACGGGGTCGTTGCCGGCGATCAGCTCGACGCGGGCGCGCCCCAGCTCCAGCCGCTCGAGGCGCTCGGGCTGGCGGGTCACCTCGCGCACAACGCGCGCCCCCTGCAGGGAATCGACCAGCCGGGCCAGCCGCGGGAAGTCCGCCGGGAAGCCGCTTTCCTCGACCACCGCCCAGTGGCCGGCCTCGGCGCGCTGCAGCGTGACGCGCTGGCCCTGCGCGCCGGACAGGCGCACGCAATCGACGGCGCGCAGCGCCTCGGCCTGCACCAGCGGCTGGCCGACGCGCGGGTCGGGGGCGGCACGGTCGTCCGCGCGGCGCTCCAGCCACAACGCCGCGCCGGCCATCAGGCCGAGCACAAGAACGGTAAGGGCAAGGGACTTGAGCTTCATGGCGGTTCCATCAGGCGGATTTGCGGTTGCGCCGGGTGAAGTAGCCGATGCCGCAGGCGGCGATCACCACCGGAGCGGTCAACAGGTTGACCAAGGCGAGGCGCAGGTTGAGCGCCTCGATGTCCTCGCGCAGGCGCTTGCGAATCTGGCGTTGTTCGGCGCGCACCTGGGCCTCCTCGAGGCGGAAGCGCGCGATCGCCTCCTGCACCTCGGCGCCGGCGACCAGCTGGTTGCCGCGCTGGGCCTGCTGCTGCAGCTCGGACAGGCGCGCGCGCACCTCCTGCAGGCGCGTCTCGAGCGCCTGCAACTGCTCCTGGTAGGCGGCCTGCGCCTTGCGCTCCAGCTCCTGCACGACCGTGAAGGGCCGCACCGTGGTGCCCTTGCCGCGCAGCGTGATCAGCTCGGGATTGCCGCTGAGCGAGTCGACAAGGTTCAGCAGGAAGGCGAGGTTGTCGTTGATCGGGTTCATCGCCCGCATGCCGAACAGGTTGATGAAGCGCACGGCGAAGTCGTTGGCCAGAAAGTCGGTATCGCCGATCAGGACCACGGTGGAGGGCCGGCTGGAGCGGGCGAGGTGCTCGCCGGCGGCCGGGGCGGCTGCCTGTTCCCCTTCCCCTTCCGCGGCGGGCGGACCGTCCGGGTAGGCGCTCTCGAGCGTGCCGCGGAGGATGCCGGCAAGGGTGCGCTTGCGGCCGTCCGCCGTGAGGCTGCGGGCGATCTGGTCGGGCGCCGAGAAGCGCAGCATCTGCGCGGAGATGGCGCCGCTGCCGGCGGTGGTCTGCAGCAGGGGCGTCCACTCGACCCCGGCCCGGCCCTCACCGTTCCATTCAAAGAAGCCGGCCTCGACGAACAGCAGGTCCGACAGGTTGGCCAGCAGCGGCGAATCGGACTCCACGCGGTTGTAGTTGAGCCACACCGGGAAGCGGATCGGCGGCCCGCCCGCCTGGGTGGTGACGGTCGCCGCCAGCGCGGGGTCGCCGACCACCCGGAACGGATCGAACTCGATCCCCCACGCCGCCAGCAGCGGGCCGAGCTGGCTCGAGGTCTCCGGCATGCCGCCCATCATCATCATCTGCGGGTCCTGCCGCGCGCGCTGCACGTAGGAGGCCGGGTCGAGCGCGACCAGCAGCGGCCGGCCGGACAAGGCGTATTGGTCGATCGAGTACAGGGTGGCCGCGCCGAGGTTCTGCGGATGGATCACCAGCAGCAGCTCGATCTCGGCGGGAATGGCGGGCCCCTCGAGGACGCGCACCTCGGCGGCGCGCCGCAGTTCCTGCAGGAACGCGGCCCCGGGCTGATCGCGCGCGGCCGCCGGCTGCATCGGATTGACCGGCGGCTCCAGCTCGAGCGAGCTGAGAATCCCGATGACCGGCCGGCGCGGCTGCTGCACCTGGAAAATCAGCTGGGAGATGTCGTACTCGAGGAAGGACTGCCGGTTGAGGTTGAAGAAGGGGATGGCGGCGCTGGCTTCGGCGTAATGCGCGACCAGCCCGAAGAACAGGTTCTCGCCGGTGGGCAGCGGCTGGCTGCGCAGGCCGGCGCGGATGGCGGCCTGCTCCTCGTCGGTGTCGGGCCGCGGGTCGATCACCCGCAGGCGCAGGTTGCCCCTGGCGGCGCGCTGGTACTGGCGCAGCAGGTCCTCCACCTGCGTGCCGACGTTCTTGAACTGGATCGGCAGCCCCTCGAGGCTGCGGCTGAAGTAGAACTCGAGGGTGACCGGCTCGGGCAGGCCGGCCAGCAGGTTACGGCTGGCGTCGGAGAGCGTGAACAGGCGCGACCCGGTCAGGTCCAGCTGGCCCGGCAGGCGGTTGCCGAGCAGGGTCAGCAGCACCACGCCGGCCAGCACCAGCGCCACGGCGATCCATTTGTTGGCGGTCTTCATGTCGGCGGAGGCAAGCGGTTAACGTTCAAGCGCGATGATATTGAGCCAGAGCGAGGCGGCCATCACGGTGACGAAAAACACGCTGTCGCGCAGGGTCACCAGGCCGCGCGTGAAGCCCTCGAAGTGGGTGACGAAACTGAAGTTGGAAAGGCCGTCCACCAGCCACACCGGCAGGCCGAGCTGCAGCAGCAGGCCGTTGAACACGCTCCAGCCGAGGAACACCAGCACCAGGCAGGCGATCAACCCGAGGACAAAGGCGATCACCTGGTTCTTGGTGAGGGAGGAGGCGAGCGAGCAGATGCTCAGGTAGGCGCCGCCCATCAGCAGCGTCCCGAAATAGCCGCTCCCGATCGGGCCCCAGTCGGGATCGCCGAGGTAGGCGACCGTGGCCGGCAGCGTCAGCGTGCAGGCGACGCCGATGGCGATGAACGCCCAGCCGGCCATGAACTTGGCCAGCACGGCCTGGGCCACGCTCACCGGGTGGGTCAGCAGCAGCTCCCATGTTCCGGAGCGCTTTTCCTCCGACCACAGCCGCATGCCCACGGCCGGCACCAGAAACAGGAATATCCACGGCACGAATACGAAGAAGCGTTCCAGGCCGGCCTGGTTGCTTTCAAAAAACCCGCCGACGAACCAGGTGAGGCTCACCGAGGCGACCGAGAACACGGCCAGGAACACGTAGGCGATCGGCGTGCGGAAATAGCCGAGAAACTCGCGTTTGAAGACGGGCAGGCAGGCGTTCATGGCGGGAAGGGTTCAGTTGAGCGTGTTGCCGGTGAGCTTGGCGAAAACGACATCCAGCGGGGTCGGCAGCGGGGCCAGGTGGCTCACCGGCCACTGGTTGGCGCGCACCGCCGCCAGGACTTCCGACAGCAGGGCGTCGGCTGGCGGACGCCGCCGCAGGATGAGCGCGGCCTCGCCGTCCGGCTTGGTCTCGATGCCCGCGCCGGCGGCCCAGGCGCGGATGGCCGGCAGCGTCCCGGGGTCGGCCTCCAGCCGGCAGGCGCCATGGTCCGGGTGCTGGCGCTTCAACTCGGCGGGCGTGGCGTCGGCCACAATGCGGCCATGGTTGATGATCAGAATCCGGCTGCACACCGCCTCGACCTCCTCGAGGATGTGCGTGCTCAGCAGGATCGCCTTGTCGCGCGCCATGCCGGCGATCAGGCGCCGCACCTCGTGCTTCTGGTTCGGGTCAAGGCCGTCGGTCGGCTCGTCCATGATCAGGTAAGGCGGATCGTGCAGCACCGCCTGCGCCAGCCCCACGCGCTGCCGGTAGCCCTTGCTGAGGGTTTCCAGCGGCTGGTGCAACACCGTGTCCAGGTGGCACTTGGCGTACACCGCCTCGAGCGCCGCCGTCAGCGCCGCCCCCTTCAAGCCGCGCATCTCCCCGCAGAAGCGCAAAAACGCGCGCACGCTCATCTCCGGGTACAGCGGCCCCGTCTCCGGCAGGTAGCCAAACAGGCGCTTCGCCCGCAGCGGCTCCGTCGCGATGTCGTGGCCGCCGATGCGTGCCGTCCCCCGGTCCGGGCGCAGAAACCCCGTGATCAGCTTCATCGTGGTCGACTTGCCCGCCCCGTTCGGCCCCAGAAACCCGAGTATCTCGCCCGGCCGGACCGCAAACTCCACCCCGTCCACGGCCTTGATCGGCCCGAAGTGCTTGCTGAGTGCTTGGACTTCGATCATTACGGCACCGCTCCAACAAATCCTGTGCCAATCGCTCGTTGAATTTTTAAGTATATAAAAATCAAATAGATATACGATTTTTCAGGGCGCCTCACGGTGCGCCGCCCTGTCCCGCCGAGGACCAACCCGCGCCATGCTGTCGCAGCGAGCCGCCCGACATCGCCCCTGCCGAAGCGGGCTTATTCCTCCGCCCCGGCGAGAGTCGCTTCGAGGCGCAGGAAGGCCGGCGCGCCGGGGCCGACCGGCGCGTGATACTCGCGGCGCTGGCAGCCGGCGGGCACGCCGGACTGGTCGCCGGCGGTCACGCCCGGGAGCGGAGCGACCGCGCCAGGGACTGCAAAGTCCGCCGGTGTGGCGGCCTTCTGGCCAGAGACGGCAAGGTCAGGATCATCGGTGCGGATGATCGCGGTGAGGGTGAGCCAGCCGTCCTCGATGGAGAGCTGTGGCGGCTGGCTGGGGTGGTCGATGTCGGCCGCGCCCCCGATGGCGTAGCGCAGCACGAGCTCGGGTGTCGGGGGCGTGCCGCCGCTCCATTCGAGGAAACGGCCGAGCGGCGGGGTCCCCACGGTCCAATCCAGCGCAAAGTCGTCGATGGCAAGGCCGTGGTCGGCGCCTGGATGGTCGTCATCCCGCCAGCGGAAGGCGATGTATTCCCCCGGCTCAAGCGTGATGCCGAGCACGGCGGACAGCCGCACGCGGTTGGCGGCGAGGTTGCCGTCCAACGGCCCAGCAGTACCGCCCGCGACCGGCGAAGTGAAATCGAGCGCCATGAGGCGCGTCCAGCCGTCATCGCTGTTGGGGCTCATGTTCGTGATCGGCAAGGCGCTGATGCGGTATGAGAACGCGACGGTCTGCGCAGTGGCCCCGCTGTTGCGCCATTGCTCGCCGACGTAGGAAAGGGTGTTCAAAGTGACAGATTCGCTGGTGGTGTTGCGGAACACCACCCCCCAGGCAAAATGACCGGCGGCGGCGTTGCCGGAACCGATGGAGCCGAGCGCCCGGTCGGTGGAGGTGCCGGTGCCGAAGCTGTAGAGGTTGCCGGCATTGCTGGAGCCGTCGTTGGCAACGATGGTGTTCCCGGTGCCGGTGCGCTGGGCGTACCAATGGGGGATGGTCTGATTGTCCGTCCAGGTCGGGGAGCCGCCGGCCGGAAGGGTGTTGAAATCCTGAGCGTAGGCGCCGGTCGCCCTGATCGGGAAGGCGGTCAAATCCGGTCCCGCGTCCTCCATGTGGAGGTCGGCGAACACGAGGTAGTGGTCGGAGGCATCCCGGCTGGCGGTCGCGGGCGGGATGGCGCCCGCCTTGGGCAGCCCGGCGCCGCCCGTGAGCACGTCGCGCTCGGAGTTGTACACTTCAGCCTGCGGCGCACCCGCCGGACTGGTGAGCAGCGCGTCGCTGACCAGGATGTAATCGAGGGTGCTGTTGAAGGTGGCCGGCGGGCGGCTCACAAAGGTGACGCGCGAGATGCTGCCCTGCTGGAAGGCATCCAGCCGGGTCAGGCCGCCGTCAACCGGTCCATAGCGCTCGTCCGGAAAGACCCGGTAGAGCACCGGGAAAGTCACGTCGGACCCCAGCGAGTAGCTGGGCGGCAGACCGCCCGGTAGGCTTGAGAAAGCAACGGTCTGGGACTCGGTGAAGACATCGGCGTTCAGGTCGCCCAAAAGCACGAACTCGGTATGGTCGGGATTCTGCGCGCGATAAGCGTCGATGTCCTGAACGATGCGCAGGGCCTCGATGGCGCGCCGGAACTGGTCGGTTTCGGTGGTCTGAGCCTTGTGGTGCATGGTCCACAGCACCAGCGGGCGTACCGCGTCGGGTACGGCCACCACCAGGCGCAGCGGCGAGCGGGTCAGCTCGTTGGCCCCAGGGGGCGACTGGATCGCGAAGCTGGACAGGACCGGATGGCGGCTGAAATAGCCGACCCGCAGCCCGCCCGACATAGTCGGGGTGCTGGCGCCCAAGACGACATGCCCGTAACCGAGTTCCGCCGCGAGCGCCTGCCAGTTGGCCAAGGTGTCCAGATTCAGCTCCTGAAAGGCCACCACATCCGGGTCGACCCGCGCCAACACCGCCTTGACCGCCTCATACTGGGCTGTGCCGGGAGCGTCCATCCCCAGCTCGACATTGAAGGTCGCCACCCGCACCGGTACGGCAACCGCGCCGATCGCCGCCAGCAGCCATGCCGAAAGCAGCAACGCCCTGTTCATTTGTGCCAAACCCCTTCCCCGCGCATGACCGGAATCGTAGCACAAAACCGGTCCCCGTCGAGCGGGCGGTCAATTGTCCGGCGCCGCCCTCCAAAAGGACCGCCCGCAGGCCGCCACGGCGCCGGGGCGCCGGAGCCGGGCTCCGGCGGCGTGGCACGCATTCCGGCAATTACCGGCTTATCCCCTTTGACAGGCTATTCCCTCGGGCCTACAACAAGCGGCGAATGAGGCTGAGGCTGCTCACAGCGGGCATTTGCGGGATGCTGGGGGACTGTTGACGCCCTGCCTCCCGCTTGCCGGCCAAGGGACGGTGCCTGCCGGACCATGGCAAGGGGCCGCGCAATGGCCCGACGGCTGGCGGCACCTCGCGTGGTTCGGCTGGTTCCACGAGACGGGGCCGTCGTGGATTTACCATCATGAACTCGGCTGGCTGCGGGTGCACGGCGCGACGCCCGCCAGTTTGCATCTCCACGATCCGGTGACAGGCACTTGGTTTTGGACCTCCGCCTCCGTCTTTCCCCTGCTCTACAAGCTCGGGACCAACGCCGGCTGGTATCAGTTCGACCGGGCCGGCCGCCCGGGGGCCCGCTGGTTTTTCCATTTCACCGACCACGCATGGGTGGCCGAGCGCCTGCTCAACGCGCCGCCGCTGGCGGGCTTCGTGCGCATCCCGGCCGGCAGCTTCCCGATGGGCAGCCCGGCCGACGAGCCCGGCCGCGGCCGCGACGAGACGCGCCATACGGTCACCCTGACGCGCGACTTCCACCTCTATCGTACCGAGGTGACGTGGGCCCACTGGGACGGGGTGCGCCGCTGGGCGCTGAACCACGGCTACGCCATCCCCGCGCCCGGCGACAGCGCCGCCAACCCCAACCACCCGGTGACCAACGTGGCGTGGCACGATGTCGTCAAGTGGCTCAACGCGTGGAGCGAACTGGAGGGGTTGACCCCCTGCTACACCGTCGGCGGCGTGGTCATGCGCACCGGCACCGCAGCGCCGGCTTGCGACTTCGACGTGGACGGCTTCCGGCTGCCCACCGAGGCGGAATGGGAATACGCTTGTCGTGCCGGGACCACTACCGCGTTTTACAGCGGCCCGATGCGGGTGAAGCCCGATTCGCCAGGCTCCCTGGACCCCAACCTCGACCCCATCGCCTGGTACGCGGTCAACAGCGGCGGCACGACCCACCCGGCCGGATGGAAACAGCCCAACGCATGGGGGCTGCACGACATGTCCGGCAACGTCTGGGAGCTGTGCTGGGACTGGTACGGCGGCTACGGCGGCGATGCGGTCGACCCGGCCGGGCCGGCCACCGGCCTCGATCGCGTGCGCCGCGGCGGCGACTGCGCCAGCCTCGCCGAGGACTGCCGTTCCGCCGTGCGCCTGGGGATCGGGCCGGGGTTCCAGAACGCCCATGTCGGTTTCCGCCCCGCCCGCACCATCCGCCGTTAGCGGGGCGGCTGCCTGAATTCAGGCAGTCGGGGAAATGGACGGGATGGACGAAATGGACAGGATGGACGTCCATGGAGCCCGAACCCCTCATCCCCAAGCACGGCGGCTACCGCCAGCTCAAGAGCTTCCAGATCGCCCAGCTATGCCATGACGTGACCGTGCGCTTCTGCGACCGCTACATCCCGCGCCGCAGCCGCACCCATGACCAGATGGTGCAGGCGGCCCGCAGCGGGGTGCAGAACATCGCCGAGGGCAGCGCCGCCAGCGCCACCTCGAAGAAAATGGAGCTCAAGCTCACTCAGGTGGCCCGTGCCAGCCTCGAAGAGCTGCGCCTGGACTACGAGGACTTCCTCCGCCAGCGGCGCCTGCCGCTCTGGGCGCCCGACGACCCGCGCCACGCCGCCCTGGTGCGCCGCCGCTGCACCAGCGCCGACCAGGTCGCCGAGTGGATCCGGGAAGTGAGGAGGGATGGACGGTATGGACAATATGGACCCGACACCGAGGCGTCCATACCGTCCATACCGTCCATCTCGTCCATCCCGTCCATCTCTCCCCTGCCCGGCTACCCCGAGCTCTCGGCCAACGCGGCGCTGGTGCTCATCGGCGTGGCCTGCGCGCTGCTCGACCGCCAAGTGGCCGCGCTGGCGCGCGCCTTCGCGCGCGAGGGCGGCTTCACCGAGCGGTTGTACCGGGTGCGCAGCGCCCAGCGGCGCCGCGCCTGAGCGCTCACCGGCTGGCCCGGAAGAACGCCAGCAGGTCGGCGAACATCTCGCTGGTGATGGTGTGGCCGACGCCGGGATAGACCCGGAAGGTCGCGTTCACGCCGGCGGCCGTGTACATCTGCTCGGCCAGCGGCCAGCGGTTGGCGAGCAAGGGGTCGCCCGGGTAGTTGATCAGCGCATAGACCTGGGTCTTTTCGGAATCGCTCCAGCCGCGCGGGTCGATCGCGTCGTTGGTGTCGGCGCCGCCGACATAGATGAAAAACCGCACCTGGCGGAACGCCGCGAGGTTGAAGGGTGCGCCCACCAGCGCCTGGTGGTCCCTGACGCCCATCGGATAGGGCAGCGGGGTGCCCTGCCACGCGCTGTGCGGGGCGATCGGCCAGCCGCCGGGCGAGCCGGGGGCGACCGCCTTGAGCCGCTGCGGATGCAGCGAGGAAAAGCGCGTGGTGAAGGCCCCCGAGGCCGAGAACCCCATCATGAAGATTTTGTCGTCCATCGCATGGCCCTTGGCGCGCAACCGTTGCAGGGCGTCGTCGATCATGGCCAAAAGCTGCAGGTCGATGCGCTCGATGCCGGCCCACTGGTTGGAGAGGCTGTAACGGTCGAGGGCATGGATGTAAAGGCCGCCGGGCTCGGGCGCGGGCGGGTTGCGCGGGCGCGGAAACACCGGCACCAGCAGCGGGCAGCCGAGTTCGACCGCGAATGGGCTCCGCCAGCGCAGCAGGGACAGCGCCGACTGCTCGTGGAACCACGGGTCGTCGCCATCTGAGCCGGTGTTGTTGGTCTCCACCAACAGCGTGCCGGGCGGGGTGACCTGCAGCGGCACCATCAGGTAGTAGGGCCAGTTGAAGCCCTTGGCCGGGTCGGCGTCGATGCGCTCGGTGGGCGGCCCGGCCGTCGTGAAAGTCAACGCAAAGCCGGCCGGGAATTCGCCGCGCGCCGTGCGGATGAAGAAGGGCGCCAACATCACCGAGGTGTTGTAGAGGGGCGTGCCGGCATTGCCGCGGCGCACGCTCACGGTGCGCGCGTCGGCGGACCAACTCATGGTCCAGTCGGGCCAGTTCCGGCTTTGGAAGCCGCCGCCGGTCGTCATCATCGGCTCGCTGAAGGTGAACGTCACCGTGTCGATCATCGGGTCCACGTCGACGGCACCGGCTTCCGGGTAACTGGACACCACGTGCGGCCGGTCGCTGGCCGCGATCTGGAAGCGGAGCCGGTAGGGCCGCAGGGCATTGCCTTGGGGATCGGCGAAGCCGGTGCCGTCCGGGTTCAACACCATGTTCAGGCTTGCCTGGGCCGGCAGCGGCGTGGCCGCTGACAGCCGGTGAATCTCGGCGGTGCGCCGGTCGGCCGACCAGGTCACAAACGAGGCGCCCCAGTTGGCGTCGGCCTGGAGGGCGGCGGTGCCGGCCATCGGCCGGTCGAAGATCACGCGGATGCGGGACAGGTTGGCCGGCACGCCCGTGGCGCCGTTGGCCGGCTCGGTCGCGATCACCAGCGGCTGGCCGAATCCGGCCGCCACCGAGACGCGGTAGAATCCCGGGTTCTGGACCATGCCCGGCACATAGGCCGCGAACACCGCCGGCTGCGCGCATTCGAGCACATACCATGGCAGCGGCGACCAGGGCGCCTCCGGCCGGTCCGGGTCGAACCGTTCCACCGTGTACGGCTGGGGCGGTTGGGGGTCCTGGAACAGGACGCGCACCGTCCCGTCCACCCACGCCTCGGTGTGCACGACCTCCAGGGCGGCGCGCGCCCCGCAATGCATCAGCACGCCGGCCAGAGCCAGCGCGTGCCTACAGGAGCAGAATCGGGTTTTCATGGCTGCAGGAGTTGTTTTTCAGGCGTGCCGCCAGTCTACGAACCCGTCCGGCCCCTGCCAATGGAAAATTGACTTTTCGCCGGATTGCGCCGCAACTCGCTTTCTTCACACACGCGCGGGGCGTAGCTCAGCCTGGTAGAGCGCTTGCTTTGGGAGCAAGAAGTCGTCGGTTCAAATCCGGCCGCCCCGACCACGCTGAGGAGGAACGATGGCAGGACGCGCGAAGGGAACGATCGGGATCCTGACGGCCGGGGGCGACTGCCCCGGGCTCAACGCGGTGATCCGCGGGGTCAGCAAGGCGGCGATGCACTACGGCTGGAAGGTCCTTGGCATCCAGGACGGGTTCCGCGGCCTGGTGGAGAACCGGGTGGTGCCGATCGAGCCGATCATGGTCAGCGGCATCCTCACCCAGGGCGGCACGTTCCTGGGCAGCAGCCGCGACAAGCCGCACAAGATGCTGATGGGCGACACGGTGATGGACATGACCGGGGTGGCGCTGGCCAACTACCGCCGCCTGCGGCTGGACTGCCTGGTGTGCCTCGGGGGCAACGGCACCCAGAAGAACGCCCACCGGCTGCAGCAGGCCGGGATGAACGTCCTGACCCTGCCGAAGACCATCGACAACGACGTGGCCGAGACCGACATCACCTTCGGGTTCGACTCGGCCATGAGCATCGCCACCGAGGCGATCGACCGCCTCCACACCACCGCCACCAGCCACCACCGCATCATCGTCTGCGAGATCATGGGCCACGAGGCCGGCTGGCTGTGCCTCGGCGCCGGCATCGCCGGCGGGGCCGACGTGATCCTCATTCCCGAGATTCCGTACGACCTTGGTGTCGTGGCCGAGTCGCTACTGAACCGGCGGCGCAGCGGCAAGCGCTTCTCGATCATCGCGGTGGCGGAGGGCATCCGGCCGGCGCAGGCAAGGGCCGGGGCGGCCAAGCGCGCCAGGCCGGGGCGCGCGGCGCAGGCCGCCGGAGCGGCGGACGGGGAGGTGCGGCTCGTGCAGGAGCCGGTGGCCAGCCGCATCGCGCGGGAGCTGCAGACGCTCACCGGGGTCGAGGCGCGGGTCACCTCGCTGGGCCATGTGCAGCGCGGCGGCACCCCCACCCCGTATGACCGGCTGCTGTGCACGCGCCTCGGCACCAAGGCCGGGGAGCTGCTCGCGGAGCGGCAGTTCAACGTGATGGTCGCGGTGAAGGGCAACGAGTGCGTGCCGGTGCCCCTCGCCAAGGTGGCCGGCAAGAAGCGCGTCGTCCCCCCGGACCACCCGTG
>FWPV01004145.1_pt1 | contig 26865 bp, 23 predicted proteins | sample 2228371 | NCBI WGS metagenome assembly FWPV01 (sample SAMEA103939776, study PRJEB20133) | metagenome
TTGCAATCCCATCCTTTACCAAATCTGCAGGGTCCTTCAGATCCCCTTCTACTTGTAATCCCAATTTTTGCAATTCTTCCTTGAGAAGAGTTGAGCTTTTAAACTCTTGCTGTCCAAGCTCCTTATAATCGAAGATTTTCTGCGAGACAACTTTGCAGTTGCTACTGTTGGCATCAATCGCAGAAAGAATCTTCTGCGGATCTGCCCATGAGGTACTCACAAAGAATGCCGAAGCGATGAGCACGGCAAAAAGGGTCGCCCTTCCTTTCTCCAAGACTGCACTCCTTCTCATACGTAAATCCTCCTTTCTCATTTTGAATGATCATTCGTGAACAATAGAACATATCTCCGTCGATTTTGCAAGGGAGAATTGGACTGGAAGAGGGTTCAGTGGATAGGATCTTAAGAGAATGAAAAAGCTTTAAAAGGACCCCTCGACAGGAAAGAAAACCTTATGAGGTAATAATATGTGCCATCTGGCCTGCGTAAATAACAATGTAACGCATGACGAACCCACCAATCAGGACAGAGGTGGTGATGACACCAGAAATCCAGGGGTTATGTTCTCGTAACTCGACCTGCTTAATGTAATGGGGGATGAGTTCGTAAATCTCCAGGCTCAGAGGGACGAGGATACCCAATCCTACCACAAAAAACCAGAAAAGAAAGGTGAACTCTCCGCCCATAATCAGATGAACGGCCGCCACGGAGCTTCGGGGAGAGACATAGAGTCCGAGGACGAAAAGAAAGACAGCAATGATGGAAAAAACCATCAATGTAAAGTCAATAGAATGAATCATAAATTTATTGGTGTTGATGTTTTCTCGGGTCATTCCTCGAAATCCTTTAACAAAGCATCCAACAAAACAGATGGCCGCAGAGCCGGTCATCATGGCAGAGATCAAAAAGAGCATCGGTAGCATCGGGTTATTCCAGAAAGGCCTCGCTGTCAGTGCCCCTAACAGAACGCCCGTATAGATTCCAACTCCAATGGATATAGGAATTCCGAATCCTGCCACCAAACCACGAAGAATCGTCAATTGATCTTTTCGAAGACGTCCGATCCATCGACTGGATTTGATGACTGGAATCTTCTTGAAGATGTCATACTTTTCAGGAAGCCAGAGGTAAAGGTGGGCCATGCTGAAGATGGAAAAAAATAAGAGGAGCCAGGATCCCAGGGACATGACCGAACTGGGTTGAAATGTGAGAAAGAGCTTCCAAAATAAATGAGGGCGCTCCAGGTCATAGATCAGGGCGGCGATTCCAGCCAGAACCGGAAAAGGGGCAATATAAGCACCAATTCGAGTGATTGTTTCATATCTTTCCCTGCCCAGGAAATAGGCCGTGGCTGAAATAATAAAAGCCCCTGCACTGAGTCCTGCTGCAAAGAGGTCGATCGCGACGATCCAATTCCAGTAAACGTGAATCTGTCCTTCCATAAACATACATACTCCTCTGGGAACTTCGTTACGTTTTAAACCAAAGGGAGTCCGATCTGCCAACGGCAGATGCTTCGATTAACTTCACCCTCCACCAATTTTCGGAACAAATGAAGGATCGGCTTTCCCCATCGAGGCGTCCCGATAGAGGGCTGGAGTTTCTTTTGCGTGTGCCAACTCTATGGGTTCCTCTATCTTCTCCTGACCACTGACCAATTGCCAGAGTTTCTCCTGATTGCCAAAGGTCACCGTCTTTTCCTGCTTAGCACATCCCCAAAGAAAAAAACATCCACCCAAAAGGAAAGCTTCAACACATCGCTGAATAAATTTTCTTCTCTCCATACTCCCCGTTCTCCCATCTCTTCCTTTCCGAATGAAGAAAAAGCTGAAGGACTTCTATTAAGGTTAAATAAAAAGGATGGGCGTGAGCCTTTTGCATTTCCTCGTGCAGCAAAGGAACCCAATCAAAATGATCCTCAATCACTTTTTGGATCTCAGAGTCCCTGGCGTGTTGATACAGAAAAGAGAGAAACTCCAATGCCACCGCCAGATGATCCGGTGTTCCTTTAAAAGACCCCGACACCTCCAGACCGCAATGCTGATAGAGCGCTAAGAGATGAATCGCTGAATCACTCATCAAAAAACCCTTCTCTTTTGCAAAAGGAAGAGGGCAAAGAGGATCAAAGGTCCAGGGTTTATAAAAGGATTCCACCAATGAAATCTTCCCACCTGCCTCTGCATCGAAAAGACGATGATATTCTGACCGAATCTCGTTAAAAATGGTGAGAGGGTCACCGTCTATGAGCAATCCCTTTAAAATAGATTCTTTTTCACCCCAGGCCTCAACATAATTCTTAAAAAAGGGATAAAGTCCCCCCTCCTCTAACTCCCTGAGGATCTCTTGATCAGGAGGAGAAAAGAGAGAGGCCATGACCTGACAGAATAACCCTTTTTCTTCTGGTGACATCAGGCCTACCCCCTCTTATAGTAGATCCTCGGTTTGGTATTCAATTCTGCTTTAAACTGTTTCAACTTATGTTTCACAATATAACGGGAAATCTCACTATTGGGATCGTCTAAGTCTCCAAACATCCGTACTCCGGTCATGCAGGTGGTCATACAGGCCGGTTTTTCCCCTTTTTCAATAAATTCAATGCAGAAACGGCACTTCTCGATATAACCTTCTTTTTTAATGATCCGGACGTTGTAGGGACAGGCAGCAATACAGTATTTACAGCCGATACATTTATCTTTATGCACCAGGACGATCCCATCTGCTCTCTTATGGGATGCCCCTGTAGGACAGACTTTAACGCAGGGAGGATTATCACAGTGTTGGCATTGAACGGGTAGAAATTCCCGGCTGAAGTTCGGAAAGGCACCATATTCCCTTTCTTCAAGGTGATTATAAGCTTCTTTGTCATCGAGGCTGTTTTGATTATGACAGGCCACGCGACAAGCATGACATCCTACACACTTTGTCTCATCAATCACCATACCATACCGTGCCATCGTTCACCCAATTTCAATTTGAAATGGAAATCTTTTTTACGCTTTGCTCCACGCCCTATGCACTATGATTTATTCACCCTCACGACGATCTCTGAAGCCATCACATGGCCTACTGTTGGATCAAAATAGGTCGGGAGAAAATCGTTATATGAGAGGCCAATATCATAGGCCGTCTTCAGATGTTTCGAAAAAACCCCATAACCACTTGGAAGCCAAACACAGGAAGGGTGAATGCCATCAGTGAGGCGAATTCGAATTCTCCCTTTTCCAATCAAAGATTCCAACTGTACCCAGTCTCCATCCTTCAAACCTAATTCGATGCCTCTTTTCCGGTTCATCCACAGTCTGATCATATCATACCGATGGCTGATGGACATCAGAATGGGTTGGTTGGCAGTCATCGCATGGGTATGAATGGCCTGCTTTCCATGAAGCAGTCGAAAGGAATGAGGATCTTTGGGGTCAGGAGAAACCAGGGGCTCTTCCCATTGGGGAAGGGCAGGAATATCGAGGCGATCCAATGTCTTGCAGTAAATTTCGACCTTTCCCGAAGGAGTATTCAATTTGTCAAACCCTTCTTTCCATGGTTCACCCACAAATAACACTCCCTTTTCCTTTAACTTTTCCAGTGTCACTCCCAGAGGCTTCAGCCGCAACCGATTAGCCTCTTCAATATCAAAATTAAAATATTTTCCTATGCCCAAATGTTTTGCCAATTCAATAATGATCTGTGTGCCGGGTTTTGTATCAAACAACGGTTTAACCACCTGTTGCTGGATACTCACCTGGGCTCTTTTCCCACTGTGTTTGGTATCAATAGCTTCCGTCCGTTCCAAATAGAATGACTCTGGAAGAACATAGTGAGCGATGGAAGCGGTCTCTGAAAGAACCGTGTCGATGACCACGAGTAAGTCAAGTTTCTTGTAGCCTGCAATCACTCTTTTCGGGTTAGGATTGGTGCGAAGTGGGTTGTTATGATAAACAAAACCAGCTTTCAGCTCGCCTCGGAGCGCCAATTCTGGAATGGCGTGGGCAATTCCATCTCCATAACTTCCAAGGGGATATCGACCCGGCACTCCTGTGCCATCCAGTTTGCCCATCTCAGGAGGTTCGGGAGCAGGATGTTTGGGTTGAAGTTCTCCCAGCATCGCTGTTTTAGGAAAATAGATGCCACCTTCTCGATTAATATTCCCTAAAAGGCTATTGGCAATGGCAAGGGCCCTCGCCGTTTGAAAACTGTTTAAATACTGAGCTCCAAAAGCTCCGTGGTATCCTCGGTGAATTAAGGCTTTCGGTTTAGCTTTAGCCAGTTCCCGCGTCAACCGAACAATGGTCGTGGCAGGAATTTCGCAAACCTTTTCGGCCCATTCTGGAGGGTAATTGACCATCTGTTCTTCTAATTGATCAAAACCAATTGTCTTCTCTGCTACAAATTTTTTATCGTAAAGCCCCTCTTTAATCATCACATTGATCATTGCCAGAAGAAGCGCTAAATCCGTTCCGGGTTTGATTGGAAGCCACTCATCGGCGAGAATGGCTGTTTCACTGTGCCTCGGATCCACCACCACCAATTTAGCCCCTTTCTCTTTAGCCTGGATAATCCTTTTCATCTGACCTAAATCGATGCCTCCTGCAGGATTACGGCCAATGATCATAATATATTGAGAATTGGACAGATCATTCGAGGGAAGTTCCCCAACGGTATACACCCACCCTGCATTTCTGGCTGTGTAACAGGTGGACCCGTGAGTAAAATAATGGGGACTTCCGAGGGCATGCATCAATCTTAAGGCATATTGATGATTGGTCTGGGGGTAATTGACCCAGAAGATACTTTGGGGACCATTGCTTAAGAGGATTAAATTGATTTTTTGTGAAATCTCTTTGTAAGCCTGCTCCCAGGAAATCGGTTCGAAATGACCATTCACTCTTTTCAGAGGGCTTTTGATGCGGGCAGGATTATATAAGTCGTAAAGATATCCATGTCCTTTGGGGCAGACAACTCCGAGGTTCCCATTTGCCTCAGGATTGCCCTCGATCTTCCACAATCTATTATTTTTGACATAAGCGATGATTCCGCAGCGATTGCCGCACCCATTGCAAATCGTCGGCACACGATGGATGGGAGCGTCTGAACTGGCTTGAGCCCACTTTCTAAAATCGAAGAGCTCAGGGGTGATGGACAAAAGGCCAACCCCTGCTGCTCCTTTCAAGAAACTTCGCCTTGTAATCGTATTGGATTTCATGGTTTCCTATGGAAAGGCCTCTATAATCAATCGCCTGTTAAGGCGTTTCTGTCCCCGAAACCGGGGACAGAAACGATTATATTCATATTTTATCTTTCAACCGGATAACCTGCCTTCACCCACTCTTCAAAGTGAGCATCCATTAAAACCGCATTCTTATAACCCATCTCATTCAGGGTCTTAGTCGCTAAAGCGGACCGGGCTGCGGTGAGGCAGTAAACATAAATTTTGGCATCCCTGTCCGTAACTTTATCCCAGACGGTGAATTCCAACTTCCCTCTGGAAACGTGAACGGCTCCAGGAAGGTGGCCTGCTTTATACTCGTCAGGGTCTCTGACATCAAGAATAACCATCTTCTCTTTCTTGTCAATGGCTGCTTTGACATCAGCTGGAGTAACCTTTTTGATCTCTGCCTTTGCCTTCGCCACCCAATCTTTCACCACCGTGGTCTGCCAGGTAGGAACCTTTGGCTTATCCTGGGCTAATGTCAGAGTGACCATCGAAAGAGCAAAAACCAATGCCAGCGTTAAAACGAGCATCCTTTTTCTCATCATCATGTTTCACCTCCTTTCATCGTGAATTAACTCTACATTCCGCAATTCGCAATCCGAAATAGACATGGCTTCTTCAAGTTGTTTTAAATCAAATGGTTTGACCAGAAATCCTCGAATCCCTGCCTTTTTAGCTTCCTCTCTGATCATTTCATCGCTCTGAACGGTCATCAGGATTGAGATCAGTTTTGGGTTCTGACTCATCCATTCTTTTAATATCTCCAATCCACGACCATCTGGCAGACGATCACCACAGAGGACCGCATCGAAATAAAAAGTTTTAAACAAGGAGATTCCTTCTTTTTTAGAATTTGCAACAAAAACTTCGTTATTCCCTTGATGTTCTATAAAATATGAAAGGGACCTTTGGAAGGTTTTATCATTTTCAATAATCAGAACTTTCATAATGACCACCTAAAAAGCAAAGGGAATGCCAATCAAAGGAGTCAGTAAAAATTCTTTCAATTTCCAATGGGTATTATAATTTTTTTCAATAAAATCAACCCATTCATGTCTTTGTTAGAAATCTTCTATTTATGAAGACACAAAAAGGGTCAAGAGATACCTGGCGTGTAAACTATCTGAAACCAGACACCAGACAGGGGCAACGGGGTTAATTTACTGGATAAACAAAGAAATCATATCGATGTCTGTTTTTAGACAATCTATCTAAAAACAAACAGCCTTTATAGCCAAAAAAGGGCTAAACCGCATAATTCCTTTACCTTAGTGCCTCAAGAAATCACTTTTCCCCCATAATTGAAATATTGACCGGTTTATGGGGTAATGCTATAATTTCCCGCAATCAAAAGGCATTAAGAGGAGGAAACTGATGAATTTTAAGGTCGTAAATGCTATTTATACTCCTGGACTCGATTATGGAGAAGATTTATTGATACCCTTGAATGCGACCTTGGTGAATGGGTTTTGGAGGACGGAAGAGGAACTGTTGGGAAATGTCTCGGATGCGGATGCGGTCATATGTTCCGGTCCCATCCAGCCTTTCACACGAAAGGTGCTTCGATCGCTTCCCCGCTGCCGCATCATAGCGAGTCTCGGCAATGCCTACGATCGGATCGATATCGAGGCCGCTACCGAGTATGGAATCGCCGTCACCAATGTCCCTGATTATTGTATTGATGAGGTCTCCGGACGGGCCATCGCACTCATGATGGCCCTCGCCTATAAGCTTTTTCAGCTCGATCGAGAGGTGAGGGAAAAACAGATCAATTTTATCCCCCCCAACCGAAAGACCGTGACCGAGGTGATGTTTCCGATCTTTCGCCTGCGTGACCAAACCCTGGGCATCATCGGTTTGGGAAGAATCGGCACTGCCACGGCGCTCAAGGCAAAAGGATTGGGAATGAGGGTCATCGCCTATGATCCCTATGTCCTCGGAGAGGTCATGATGAGCCGCGGCGTAGAGCCGGTGACCCTTGATACCCTGCTCAAGGAATCCGATTTCATCGCCATTCACGCCCTGCTCAGCGAAGAGACGCGGAACATGATCAGCCATTCGGAATTTAAAAAGATGAAACCCACTTGTTATCTCATCAATGATGCGCGCGGAGAGATTGTAGATCAATTGGCTCTTATCAAAGCGTTGCAGGAGGGACTCATTGCTGGCGCAGGACTGGATGTCACAGTAGATGACCCGATCGCACCCGATAACCCTCTTCTGAAAATGCACAATGTGATCCTGACAGGCCATAGCGCCTGGTATTCGACTGTTGCTGATTCAGGGCCTGAGTTCTGGCACAAGCCGATGAAGCAGGTGGTGCTGGCTTTAAAGGGGGAATGGCCTTTTTACGCAGTGAATACGGAAGTAAAAAAGAAGTGGCTGGAGAGGTGGAGCAAGAACCTTTAAGGAGACAACCCTGACATTGGTGAGGGATCCATTTCAATCGGATGGAATGGAAGAAAAAATAATAAGGGGAGAGGGGGACTAATCTGTCGTTTTGATTCCGTATTTTTCCATACGGTAGAGAAGGGCTGATCTTGAAATCCCTAACATCTTTGCCGCTTGTAATTTATTCCCTTTTTTCATCCTCAACGCCTCAATGATATACTGTTTTTCAACCTCTTCCAGGACAATCCCTTGAGGTGGAAGATAGAGTGTGTATTCAGGTCTCTCTGGAGTCTGTCCTTCTTTCTCTATAAGAAAAGAGAGATGTCTTCCAAGGATGGTATCCCCCTTTTCAAGAAGTACAATCCTCTCGACAGTATTACGAAGCTCCCGAACATTCCCGGGCCAGGAATACTGAAGGACCTTTTCCTCTGCTTCCTTAGAGATCTGCACAAACCCCTTTTTAAACTGTTCGTTAAACCTTCCCATAAAAAATTTGAAGAGGGGAAGAATATCCTCTATCCGTTCACGCAGGGGGGGAATCAAAAGTTTAACCACATTGAGTCGAAAGAAAAGGTCATCACGAAAATGTCCTGCTTTGACCTCAGCTTCCAGGTCCTTATTCGTTGCCGCAATGATCCGAACATCTGCCTTCTTCTTCTCGATTCCTCCTACCTTGTAATACTCTTTCACCTCGAGGACTCTTAAAACCTTCACCTGTGCGGACTGAGGAAGTTCCCCAACTTCATCCAGAAAAAGCGTTCCCCTCTCTGCAGCTTCGACCTTTCCTATCTTTCCCTTTTCAAGGGCACCGGTAAAGGCTCCCTTATCATAACCAAATAGTTCACTTTCAAAGAGGTCTTTAGGAATGGCACCGCAGTTGATGGGAATGAAGGGAAAGGAGGAGCGGGGGCTTAAAAAATGGATATATTCTGCAAGGAGTTCCTTACCCGTTCCTGTTTCCCCTTGGATCAGAACAGTGGTCTCTGATCCCCGGGAGACCTTTTCAGCCAATTCCAGGACTTCTCGCATCTTCTGGCTCGTTCCAATGATCCCGCCTGAGCGAAATCTCTCTTCATATTGTGCACGGAGCCACTCCAATTCCTTTCTTAAACGAATCCGATCAAGCCCCTTCTTCACTAAATCTTCCACCTGCTCCAATTCAAAAGGTTTAATCAGAAAATCGAAGGCCCCCATCTTCATCGAATTGACTGCCATCTCGATTGAACCCTGAGCGGTCATCATGATGATGGGAATTTCAGGATCTTTCTCCTTAATCCTTCGAAGCACTTCATCTCCATTGATTCCAGGAAGCCAGTGGTCGAGGAGCACAAGGTCTGGAGGATCTTTCTGAAAACATTCCAAGCCATCCTCTCCAGTTCGGGCAGTCACCACCTCATAACCTTGAATCGTCAGCGCCGTCTCAAGGGAATCTCTCAGGATGGGTTCATCATCGATGACCAAGATCTTAAACCGCATAACCTTCTATTCTCTTATCACCTTCCTTCCGCTTTTTGGGGTCCTGGAAGATGGATGGTGAAGATAGAACCTTTGCCTTCTTCACTCTCTACATCGATGGTCGCTTCGTGGTTTTCCAAAATTTTCATCGTGATGGAAAGCCCAAGACCCGTTCCTTCGGACTTTGTCGTGAAGAAAGGATCAAAAATCTTATAAAGATGGGACTTGGGAATTCCGATTCCTGTATCCTGGATGGAAATCCCTACTCCCCCACCTTTCTCTAAAAATGTTCTGACAATAAGACTTCCCCCTTTTTCCATGGCCTGAATGGCATTCAAAATCAAGTTGGCAAGAACCTGCTGGATCTGGTGGATATCGATCCACACTTTCGGCAATCCTTCTCCACGATCGAAAAGCAAGGTGATATTCTCCTTCTTCAATTTGGTTTGAAAGATAGCGAGACTGTTCTCTACGACCTCATTGATCTCTTCTTCCTTAAAATGGGCGGCTTTCGGTTTGGCAAAATGGAGCATGTCATCGACAATCTTTTGAATCTTCCCGATACCCTCCAGAGTACTTTCAAGAAGCTTTCTTTCCATAACGGGCAGATCCTTCCTTCGCAAAAGGACCTGCGTATTGAGTTTGATCCCCGCCAGGGGATTTCTCAGTTCGTGGGCAACGCCTGCAGAAATCTCACCCAGGGACGTTAACCTCTCTGTGAAGGCGAGTCTCTCTTCCGCTTTCTTCCATTGGGTAATATCCTTGCAGATACGCGAGGCAGCGATCACCTTCCCTTCCGCATCTTTTAATGGAGAAATGGTCATACTGGTCACAATTTCCCTACCTTCTTTTGTCTTCCTTTTGACTTCAACGTTCGTAATGGTTTCTCCTTGCGTCACCCTCGCCATCAATTCGCTCAATAATTTCTCTTCTTCCTCCCTGAGGGTCTCATCAACTGGGAAGAGAAAATCGGATAGTCGCTTGCCGAGCACCTCCTCTTTTCGATACCCGTAAATCTTCTCCGCTCCTTCATTCCAGTAGAGGATCTTTCCTTCAAGATCCACGACCGAAATGGCATCTCCCGCCCGATCTACAATAGACTCCAGAAAGTTCTTCGTCTCGATCAACTCTTTCTGGAGTTTTACCTTCTCCACCATCATGTTGTATCCCTCGACCGCACGATTCACCACAAATGGAAAAGCTTTGGCACATTCAGCAGATCGGTTGATATAGTCAAAAACCCCTTCTTTTAATACCTCGATTGAAAATTTGGGATCTCCCCTGGGCGTAACAAAAATAGTGGGCACTCCAATGCCGGATTGATTCAATTTCCGGAGCCAATCCAATCCTCTCCCATCCGGAAGGGCATAATCGAGAAGGAGGATATCAAATTGTTTTTCCTGAAGTTTTTCATAACATGCTTGTCCAGAGGAAACTTTTTCAATGAGATATTGTCCTCCTGATTCTTTTAGAGAATCCTCTATGGTCTTTACAAAGAAAAGGTCTTCTTCTGCGATTAAAATACGAATCTCTCGAGCCAACGAAATATCCCCCTATTCTGGATCACTTTGACAATCGGTTTGGAAGCAAAGGGTTTTTATCAGGACACCTTCTTTAAAATACATCATTTTCTCAACGTTGACAATCGCTGACCAACTTTTTTAAGATGACAGTATGAAGAGCTGGATGCTTTTTTTTCTCTTTCTTTTTATCGTACTCCCTGCCTCTGGTGAAGCCAATGTGGAATCCCCGAAACAGGTCTGGAAGGTCGAAAATCGAAGGTGGACGATTGAGGAAGAAGAGAAATTCGCCCAGTGGGTTGAAGAAAATATGACCGAAGACTTTTTTATCCAATATAAAATACCAATCGATTGTGCTGACCTTCCTTATGCCATCCGATGGATCTATGCGCGGATTGCCGGTCTTCCTGCAGCCGCCACCACTAAAAATCATAAGCTCATTGGCCATTGGTCAACCGATTGGGGTCACTTGCCAACCCACTCCGTTTGGCACAAAGACCTCCGATTCCGAAGGGCCCTCCTCCATATGCTTTCTGAAACAACCACCCGAACGCTACCTCACGACACTTACCCCATTCGCATCGACCAGGAATCCCTTAAACCTGGAACCGTCTTCTTTATCGCAGAATCCCATGCAGGAATCATTGGTCGAATCCGCCTCGATGGTGGCAGTGCCCACCCTCTTCAGACCTGGGAAGCCACTTCCCCCGCCAAGATCCAAAAATTAAGCGAACGCGATTTTTTAACCCCAAGGCCTGAATCGACGGTCTATTCCGGCTTGGTCAAGTTTCGATGGCCCATCTCAAAAAACGGAAAATGGGAATACCTCTCGGTGGGAGAACACCCTTTTTATTCCCTGGAGCAGTATTCTTCCGATTTTTATGAAGGCTATAACGATTTTCTTGAGGCCGTGGCAAGAAGAATCGATCCGGCAGAATACGATCCCTGGGAAAAGGTAGAAAGGGTTATAGAAACGACCACTTCTTATCTGATGGACAGGATTCCTATCGTTCTGGAAGGATATAAAAAATGCCGGAAAGGAGATTGTCGAGAGGGGTCACCTTTATGGGAGATCCATAGCACTCCGGGCCGGGATGGGAGGATTGTCCTCTTAATGGATTATCTCCAGCAGATTATGAAAGACCATGATCTGGATGAAGAGATCCTCAGAGAAAAGATGGAGGTCATCACCTTCCCGATCCAGGAAAATCAGTCAATTTCCTTCTACCATATCTTTCAAAACTACCTCTGGCTCTCCCCCCATCCAGGAGATTCTGTCGAAGCACGTTGGGGACTGAAAAAATGTGAGATCATCTTCTCTCAGATCCAGACGACAAAAAATGCCATCAGCTTCATTGAGAGAACCTATCGAAAAAAAGATCCAAAATATGCTGACTTTGCTATTGGCCAGCAGTTAGAGATGTTGAGGAAGTTGAACGAAGAATGGACAAAGTCCGATTGCAAGGAACCACCCCCTCTCCCCCGAAAAAGAAGATAGGGAGACAGGAAGGTGGAATGGAAAAATGGAATCATGGAATGATGGGATAGCGAAATAATACAAAACACGTTTTAACTTATCTGTTTTAGTTTGAAGGATTGAATGGTTATCTTTTATCATCATCCCATCATTCCAGTATTCCATTCTTCCAGGTTTCATAGAAAATACTTGGCGATGTCGATATGATATTTGTTTGGGTCTAAGATTTTAACAATGTTTCGTTTAAATCCGTTCTGCCCATTCCTTTCCGTTAGGTCAACCAGTTGTTTTACTCCTTTTCCCTGCTTTCCTTTCTCTACAAGAATCACCTGGGGACGCTCAATCCACTGGGGATCCGGATTGGTTTTGAAGATAATCCCCATCTCATGCGTATCGAGAAGCACAAGGGATCCGATAGGATAAACTCCAACCAAACCAATAAACATCTTAAGAAGAATGGAGTCAAAATGGACATCCCGATCTCGCAACATGATGGCTAAGGCCTGATCTGGAGTATAGGGAATTTTCTTGTAAATCCTCGGCGTCGTCATGGCGTCGTAGGCGTCTGCAATCTGGATGATCCGTCCAAAAAGGCTGACCCCCTTTTTTTGGAAGAGCCTCGGATACCCGGAAAGATCATTTTTAAGGTGGTGGTCGAAAATCCCGATGACCATCTTCGGGTTGACCTCGCCCAATTGTTTCAGGTTGAGAACGATCTCGACCCCTGCGATGGGATGTCGCTTCATCTGCCCCCATTCCTCGTCATTCAAAGCAGCAGGCTTATTCAGGACCTCTTTAGGGATTTTCGACTTTCCAATATCATGGAGCATGGCGGTAATGCCCAGCTCACTCAAAACGCTACGGGAAAACCCCAATCGCCTTCCCATGGCTAATGCATAGATCGCTACATTGACGGAGTGATTGAAGGTGTATTCATCATAATTTTTAATGGTGGTCATCCCGAGAAGGATGGATTCATCCTCCATGACCAGATGGACGGCTTTTCGAACCAATCGTTTCAAGCGTCGCACATCGGCATGCTGTTTCCCTTTGATATGGGTGATCACTTCTTTGACGGTCCCGATCGTTTCAAAAAAGACCTTCTTCGCCACCTCCCGGGTATCTTCTTTTGTAAGGATCGAATCTCCTCTTTCCACCTCTGACAGATCGAGGGGATAGACATCGATGGAGGATATCCCCCGTTGCCTTAATCGTTCATGCAAGAGGATGGCATTCTCCTCTCCGTTTTCTCCTAAGTCCATCAAAAGATAGATAAATTCCTTCAGGGCGTTTTCATCTAATGGCTGTCTGAAAACGACTTCCCCGATCAACCGTTTCTTCCATTGGGTCAAGAGGTATTTAAAACTGGTGAACCCTTCCACCGAATATCGGAGCCTTTGTTCATTCAGAAAAATCTCATCTGCAACAATCTTAAGAGAAAGGCTACCGATCTTTTCGATAAAGGTGTTGATCACCAGAAGGGATTCCTGTAAAAATTGATGGAGGGCAACGTTCTTTGAATCGTAAATCTGGGAGATTCTCATCAAGACGTGAAATTTCGTGATGAGCGTATTTCCCATTTTGGAGAGTTCTGAGTCTCCCCCTTCTTTGGCTTTAGAAGACAGGATGTTTGTGGATTGGACACTTTCCATAAGGGTAGCCTCGCATCACGAATGGATGGACCGTTCGATGTGTTTGACTCTCTGCTCCTGTTTCATCTTCAACCATGCAGAAGGTGATTTCTCATCCGCTCCCAACATCTTCAAGGTATTCTGGGCACAGAGTCGCATTTCTTCCCACTTTCCCCGCTGAAACCATTTTCTCTTCTTGGCGATCTTCTTTAAAATTGGAATGACTTCATCCGATCCGGTTTCGCCCAGGGCTTTAAAAAAAGAGGCTTTCTCCTCATAATCCCTTTTCAAAAAATCTTCGGAAAGGATGATACTCTGGAGTGGTTGGACAGCGCCTTCCCGGGCCACCTTTGCGAAAATGGGCGCAGCTTTGGTTCTCATCTTCGGCAAAGGATCCTTTAAAAATCTTTGGAGGAGATCCTTGGCAGGCTCTCCCATGCGTTTGAGCACCTGTAAAGTCTCCTCTCTTACTTTGGGATCGGAGTGGCTGACCAACTGTCCCAAATATTTTAATGTAGATGGATGAGCGATTCTGCCCAGAACATAGAGGATATGGCAGACCAAGAAGGGGTTGGGATTGGATAAGAAGGGAATTAAGGGTGTGATCTCTCCTCGACAGAGATCTTCAAGGATGTCACAAATCGCCTTTCTCCACTTCCCCGATTCTAACTTGCCCAATAAAAGGCAAAGGGGCTCGACTGCCTTTCGTGTCATAAGACGGAGATATTGAAAGATCGCTTCTGATTCGCCTTCCCCATTCCCTTTCATCGCTTCCCCTAACAGCTCTATAGCCCTTGCCCCTGAAAACGTATCCAGAATGCGACGAATCGCAAAAATCTGTTTGTCCTTGAGAACCATCGACTCCATTGTATCATTCAATTTCTTTAAGACAGCAACGGCCTTCCTGACCTCCTTGTTTTCGAGGAAGGCGTTGAGGGTCCTTTCAAAATAGGAGATCATATTTTCATAAGCGTCTAAATCCTCTCCCAAATGAAGGAGAATTTCGATGAGGTTATCGATCAGCGTATAGATGTATTCCGGTTGATACTCCTGTTCCACTTCCCGATTGATTTCGGATAGTTCATCGGGCGTCAGTTGGCATGCCTGGACCAGAGATTGCCCGGGGGAAAGATTCATTGCCTGTTTGATCCCCTCAATGGCAAGAGCGGAGGCCTTTTCTTTTTGAGGGTCAGTGTGAATCTCATCCTCCTTTTCTCCTTCTCTTCCAAACCCTTTCCATTCCAATCGTTCTGTAAAATCTTCTTCATTCGCCGGAACGTAATGACTATCGGTCTCTAAAAACTCATCGACCGTCCCAAAGGTGATATGTGAAAAGTCCTTTTCCCAGAGGAGGGTGACCAGGTCATCCTCGAGACGGTTAACAAATTCACTTCTCCTCACCACATGAAGAAAATCGACAACCTCTTTGAATTCTAAACCTTTGATAAATTTGATTTCCCGAATTCCATCTTTGTAAAAGAAAAAGGCTAAACTCTCTTTTAAGTCCTGGCTTTCATAAACAACCTTTCCCCGGTAGAAAAGCCGATGTTCTCCAACCAGGAGTGGAAAGGAATCGAATTCTTCAAAATATTGATCAAAATCTTTTTTCAGTCGTTCCAAAAATTTAAGGAGGATAGGATGATTGACTTCATAGATCCGGAACGCTTTGATCGTTTGAAGAAAGGTTTGAATGAGTGCCCGAGTGGTCTTAAGGGATTTCTCGTCAACCATTTCTTCTGAATCTTTTAATAAAATTTGAGCCGAAGAATTTTTTTTCTCCATGGTTTGTCATCTCATGCTATTGAGTTGGATTGCTTGAATTTTGAATTTCCCCTTTTAAGAAACGCTCCAGTTCTGACCTGAGAACTTTCCACCCTTTTCCGGCCTTCGCCCCTTTAATCCGTCCATGGGCAATATATTTAAGAAAGGTGGGCCTTGAAATTCTCAAATATTCACAGGCTTCTTGCGTTGTCATCACATCTCGATCTCTTAACATGACGATCCACCCTTTTTATTCAATTTGATAGCAATTAATTGCATTTTCCATACCAACCCATATAATTTGCTTAACCTATTGATATAAATAGAATTTTCAAGAATTTTTTCTCTCTTAAGTCATAGGGCAATTGACATTTCTGGTCCCTTTATGGTTTAGTTTCAACCATGTTATCTAATAGTGCCCTTGGGATGGCCATTTCGGCAAAAGAATGTTTTTATGTATCTAAATTGAGCGATTTTTTGTCCCAACTGTAGCCGCAACCTTTAGGTTGCGTGTTTTTATTGGAAATGGTCTCTCACTCAACAGGTGAGTGGAAAGCGCTCCGTCTCACACGGAGCGGTTACAGGTTCCTTTCAAAAGAATCGCTCAATTTAGGTAAGTAAAAAAGGTAATGTCTAACGGTCGGGGCATTCGTTGAAAGTTTTTCTTCAAGACTTTTCTGGAAGACGCTCTTGATCCTTTCTGACCCCTGTAAATGAGAGATGACTCCACCCTCCCTTTTTTTCTTGTGCCTTTTTAATAAGAATCGGTTAAAATCCATCGAGAATGGAAAGGTTTAATCGAAATAGAAGGCTTATAAATTTTCTGGCATCCGTCATGGGTTGATGACTCACCGACATAGAGGAGGCCACTATGGAAAAGCGGTCTAAAAGAAATAGGGTGATGAATATCATCAAGGCTCTGTCAAAAGAGATACCTGATTCTAAAATTGCCCTAAAGTATTCCACTCCCTTTGAACTTCTCATTGCCACCATCCTTTCAGCCCAGTGCACCGATACCAAAGTAAACGAAGTGACCAAGAGTCTGTTTAAAAAATACCGTTCTCCCAAAGATTATACCAACGTGGAACTCAAAGAACTGGAAGAAGACATTCGCCCTACAGGATTTTATCGAAATAAAGCCAGAGCCATTCAAAAATGCTGTCAGGAGCTTGAGGACCGGTTTGGAGGAAAAGTCCCTCCCTCTCTGGAAGCTCTGATCACCCTTCCCGGGGTGGGCCGTAAAACGGCCAATGTCATTCTCGGAAATGCCTTTGGAATTCCTGGAATTGTGGTGGACACGCATGTGCAGCGGGTAAGCCAGAGGATGGGTTTGACGGACCAAAAGGATCCCGTTAAGATTGAGTTCGATCTGATGAAGGTGATTCCAGAGGAAGAGTGGACGCATTTCTCAAATCTCCTGATCTGGCATGGGAGAAAAACCTGCACGGCTCGAAAACCTCTCTGTGAACAATGCGTAATCCGGAAATGGTGTGATTATGGAAACAAAACTAAAGTATAGTGTCGAAGCACGAAAGGACGCAATAAATCCAAACTTGCAAACCTTCAAAACCGTTTCATTCGTTTGAATTTCGGTCATTCGAATTGGTTTCGATATTCGATATTCAGATTTCGGATTTCATCCTCCTATGGTAATCCAAAAACAGATCCGCGATAAAATTTTATTGATGGAAGAGGTGATCAACTTTCCCACCCTCCTGATGAATCACCCAGGGGATCTGTGGGGAAACCTTCCAATGGTTCCCTATTCCGATCTCCCAGGAGCTGTCCTCTCTCTCGCAAACCATGGCAGAAAAGTAATCATCATCACAGGATTCTATATTCCAGCAGGAGATCCTCCAGCCACCGAAACGGATGGGCCACCGGGTGCTCTGATCTTAGCGGAAGGGCTAAAAGATCTGGGCATGGAAGTCTCCCTTCTCTCGGATGAATATACCCTTCCAGCCCTTAAAGCAGGCCTCAAAATACTCAACTTCTCTGAAAAGGAGATTCCCCTCATCTCTTTTCCCCTAGAACACTCCGATGATGAGAAAGACTGTTCCCTTTCTCTCCGGTTTGTGAAAGAACTTTTTGATGGCCCTTTGGGCCAAGACCTCTCTCATCTCATCTATATCGAACGGGTAGGACCCAATCATACGCTCGAATCATTCCTCGCCCAGAAGCGGAAAGAACCACCACCGCTCAACATCTTCAACTCCGTGCTTCCCCCTCTTCTCCGAAACCGATGCTTTAATGCTCGCCTTGAAGATATCTCCAGGTTTACAGCAAAGACCCATCTCTTGATCGAATATCAGAGGGAACAGAACCTTCACATCGAGACAATCGGCATCGGAGATCGAGGCAACGAGATTGGTGCAGGAAAAATTCCCTGGGAGATTTTCAAGAATCACTCCACCACTCATCGCGAACCTGTCTTCTGCTCTCGCATCGAAACCGACTATTTCATTTCGTGTGGAGTGTCAAACTGGGGAGGCTATGCCCTGATGGCAGGTGTTGCCCTTGCAAAAGGGAATCCTGCTATTCTTCAGAAAGTCACCCCCGAGCAGGAGGGAAGGGTCTTGGATTACCTCATCCATCATGGCCCTGCTGTGGACGGGATCACCTTCCGACAAGACCATTCCGTCGATGGCATAGAATTCAAGGATTACATGAAGGTCATCGAGCGCATCAAAGAAATCGCCCTCAAAGGCACGGGGTCAGGCTTAAATAATTAAATACTTATAAATAGACCTCGAAACTATTATGGATCTGCTATGGCAAGGAGGCCAAGGGTCCATTTTCTCGGGGCTCTTTATCATGTGATCGCTCGTTATTTGGTGTTGTAGGCTTGGAGGTTTTAGGGTGAGAGAGATCGCATACCATTTTAAACAAGATTCAGCAGTAATTGCATATGGAATGAAGAGAGTAGAAGAAAGCTTGAGGGAGGATAAGAACGTGAGGACTGAGCTGATTGGCCTTGAAAATAGCCCCATCGAAAACAAGAGAAGGAAAATAAAAACTTAATTATTTAAGCCTGACCCCATTATTCCATAATCGGTTGATTTAAAGGACCACTCTTTTGGCTTCCCGTTTCTGGAGAAGATAAATCAACGCGCAACCCGCAAGGCCTAAGGCATCGGTCATCAATCCTGGCTTGACCAGGGAAACGGCTGAGGCGAATAGAATCACCCGTTCGTACCATTTTAACTCGGTCAGAAGGAACCCCTGCATCGAGGCAGCAAGAGCATACATTCCAATGGAGGCTGTCACAAAAATCCATGAGGCCTCGATAAAATTGGTTTTAATGAGGAGCATCTCTGGAGCCGTAATAAACATGAAGGGTAATAAAAATGTCCTCATGTCCAGCTTGAAGGCATTGACTCCGGTCTTGAGGGGATCGGCTCCAGCGACCCCTGCCGCCGCATAGGCAGCGACGCACACAGGGGGAGTTCCGTCAGCCAGAATCCCAAAATAAAAGACGAAGAGATGGATCGCAATGAGAGGAACATCGGGATTCATCGCCTTCAGAGCAGGTGCCATGATCGTTGCCATGATCACATAATTGGCTGTGGTGGGAACGCCCATCCCCAAGATGAGACAGGTGACCATCGTGAGGAAAAGTCCGAAGTAAAGGTTCCCTCCCGAAAGACCGATGATGATGTTGGTCATATTCAATCCTGCCCCGGTCAGGGTCACCACGCCCACAACAATACCGGCACAAGCACAGGTGACCCCAATCCCTGCCATCATTCTCGCTGCTTTATACATGGCATCTGCCATTTGAATAGCCATCGACCCTAAAGGTTTCCAAGAGAAAGAGGGTTTGCTTTCTGAACCTTCCTCCTTTTGGCCAAACCTGAAGAAAGTCCCCAATAATCCCTGAATGAATAAGATGAAAAAAGTGGTGACTATGCCGGCTGCCGCGGAAGTCAGAGGAGTGGCTCTTTTCACGATTAAATAATAAAAAAGAACGCCAATGGGAATCAAAAAGTGGAGTCCCCTGGCAAACACAGGGAAAAACTTGGGAAGCTCTTTTCTCGGAATGCCTTTCAAACCGAATTTCAAGGAGAGCAGATGAACCGCCCCCAACAGCGCTAACTGGTCAATAACTGCTGGTAGAACAGCAGCTGTCACGACGTGAAGATAGGGGATCCCTAAAAACTCAGCCATAATAAAGGCTGCAGCTCCCATGATCGGAGGCATCAACTGGCCATTACCACTTGCCGCTGTTTCGATGGCCCCAGCAATCTCCGGCTTAAATCCAAGACGTTTCATCAAGGGGATGGTGACCGAACCTGTTGTGACGACATTTGCCACGCCACTTCCTGAGATGGTTCCCATAAAAGCGCTCGAAACCACAGCGACCTTAGCAGGACCTCCCCGTGTATGGCCTACCAGAGAAAAGGCAATCTTCATAAAGTAGTCCATTGCCCCTGTTTTCTCAAGGATGGCTCCGAATAAGACAAAGGCAAAAACAAAAGTGGAAGAGACCCATAACGGAACGCCAAAAATGCCTTCCATGGTTAAATAGAGATGGTCTACTACCCTTCGAAATCCATAACCCCGGTGGGCGAGGAGGTCGGGCAAGTATGGCCCAACAAACGCATAAGCAATGAAGATGGCTGATATGAGAGGAAGGGGTAATCCAATCGCCCTTCTGGCAGCTTCCAGGACAAATAGAATGGTGATGACACCCATGACAACATCCAGAGGGGTCGGGTTGCCGATCCTCTTGACAAGATCGGCATAGAAGAGAGTGACATAAATGGCCCCAAAACCTCCAATGACGGCAAGGAGGATGTCATAAAAGGGAATTTGCTTCGTTTTTGACCTTTTGGTCATTGGAAAGAAGAGGAAACAGAGAATCAGGGCAAAACAGAGATGGACGGAGCGCTGGATGGTTCCTGTCAAAGCACCAAAGATAGCCGTATAGAGTTGAAAACAGGACATTCCAATGGCAAAGGCACCAGAAATATAAAAAAGGACCCCCCTGAGCCGCCGTGCCCCATAATCTGCCCCTTCAGCAATCTCTTTCGATTTTTCTATGGAAACACGGTCTCCACCATTTTGATCACCTTCCATGTCTGAAAAAAACCTCCCCCAAAAGCGGATAAGATTTCACCTGAATGCTGATCACTTCTCCCTCTTGATAAGAAGAAAAGTCTAATCGTTCACCCCGAAATCTCAGAGTCTGCTGCGTCATCGGAGAAACAAAAAAAGAGAAAGAGTCCATCTCTATGTCCTCTGATTTCGCTCTCAGTTTTCCACCTTCGGCTTTCACATCTTTCTCCATTGAAGGAAGGCCTGGGCCAAAGGATTCGAATTGGGTCTCAAGTGGTTTGATCCTTTTCCCTGAGGTGATGAGGAAGGAAGCCAGCACAGGGGTTTTATCCACTGAATGAATATAAGAAAACTCAAACCGTTCCCCAGAAAAAACTTTCCTTAAAAAAATAATCTTTTCTCCCTTTTCCTTCCTCACTTCAAGGATAGGGATGGGATAGAGAAGGATACCTAAGAAAAAAACAGAGAGGAAACATCCCCATTTCCACAAAGAGAATGAATGCTTCCTCTCTCGTTCTTGATCTATTTTAGCAGTCCTCTCTCTTTGTAATATTTTTCTGCTCCTGGATGAAGAGGAATAGGCATTCCTATTAAGGCCTTTTCAAATTTGACCTCTTTGCCTTTGGCATGGGCCGTTTCAATACGGCCAACATTCTCCCACATGGCTTTCGTAATCCGATAAACGACATCCTCTTCTAACTCTGATTTGGCAACCAAAATGGCCAGAACCGCAACGGTAGGAACTTCTCCAATCCCCTTATAGATGCCTGCGGGGATTTTGTCCTTGGCATAGAAGGGGTACTTCTTAATGAGCGCATCGGCAGGAGGACCTTCAATAGGGACAATCACCGTCTCGACCATCAGGGCGGTATCCACAATAGCCGAAGCACCTGCTCCAACGGTGTAGAAGGCGGCATCGATCCGGCCATCTTTAAGGTAATCAGCCGATTCCGCTGCGGAGAGTCGCTCCACTTTCCCGAGATCCTCAAATTTCAATCCATAAACCTCCAGAATCTGCATTGCATTGGCTTCTGTCCCACTCCCTAACGGACCCACAGCCACTTTCTTTCCTTTCAGGTCTCTGACAGAGGAAATCCTCGCATCTTTTCGGGCATGAATCTGGCAATGCTCTGGATAGAGAGCAGCAACGCCACGGATGTTTGGAACGGCTTTGTCAAACATTGGTTTTGTTCCCTGATAGGCATAAAAGGCAATATCATTCTGAAGGATCGCCAAATCAGCATCCCCCGATGCAATCAATTTGGCGTTGGCCACTGACGCTCCAGAAGATTCTACTGTAATTTTGATATCGGGAAGTTTCTCATGAGCAATCCTTGAAAGGGCTCCTGCTAATGGGAAATAGACCCCCACCACCCAGCCAGAGGCAATCGAAACGAATTTCCTTGCCCCGTAGGCAAGATCCGAATGGAACGTTGAAAGACCAAACAAAAGAGAAACAATCATCATCCCAACAAAAAATTTCCTTTTCATCATTCTTCCTCCTTTTTAAATGACTTTTGAATTCAATAAGTTAACTCTGTATTCGGAATCCTCTCACCCCCCTTCCTCATTCACCTTTTCTATTTATATGAATTTGAAACGCTTGTCAAATGTTTTCCTTTTGAATTTGGCCCTATTTGGGAATGTCTTTTTCCCCACCATTCCTCCGCAAAAGGAGTCACAAAGGGTCTGGAAGTTCTTCCGGATCAACCTGAGGCAAACCTTTCCTCTTCAATAATTGAGAGCCCCATGCCCGTAGAGTACCCCAAACCATAAAAATTCCCCTGCGAGAGGCTTTGTTTTTATCCCTTTTTTGTTATTTTAAGCGACCGTAGGGAGCATGGCCATCTGACGAAGTCGTTGCGAGCGATGCGTAGCAATCTAAAAAAAGAGGGCTTCGGTCGTTTCATTCCCTCGCCACGACATCCCAACACCGTCTCCGAGGGAAGAGGTAACAAAGTTATTCTCTAACCAAGAGATCTCTTTCAACGAAATGGCCATTCAGACCGCAGAAGAATGAATCTTTATACTTTATGAAATTGCCTGCTTTCCTTCTCGACCCCCTGAAATCTTCTGAGATCCCGAAAGGAAAGAATTCCTATCCGAATTCTGAATTGTCTCGACACTCATCTGTTTTTTACATGTATTGACCCCAGATTATGGGGGAAGTCCATTGAAGCATCTTCGACTCAAAAGAAAGGAGGAGGGAAAACGAGAACAATGAAATGGGCATGGTTAGTGATTTGTATTTTTCTTTTTACGGGCGGAGTCACCTTTGCAGGAACACTTGATGAAGTCCGGGCAAAGGGCATACTCACGGTGGGAGCCAATCCGGGGATAGCCGGATTCAGCATGCCTGACGAAAAAGGGGTTTGGATAGGTCTCGACATTGATACGGCGAAAGCAATCGCTGCGGCCGTCCTGGGCGATGCCAACAAGGTCAAATATGTCCCTCTTACGGCGGTCCAACGTTTTCCCGCTCTTCAGTCAAAAGAAGTAGATGTGCTGTGCTGCAATGCCACCATCACCCTAACTCGTGAGACTGTAAACGGTCTCAATTTTGTTCATCCAAATTACAATGATGGTCAAGGCTTTCTTATCTCTAAGAAAAAGAAGTTCCATCCGCTCGATGAGCGGAGTATTTCCATTTCAATAGAAATGTGTTATGAGAAGGTGGAGTATTTCCGGGGGCTTCTCACATGAATCACTTCTTCGAACTGTATCGCAGGAAAACTCCCGCTTCCGAGAAGCTCTTCAGAAGAGCCAAAGCCGTGATGCCTGGGGGAGTTTCCCATAATATCCATTATTTTCCCCCCTACCCCTTCTTCTTGAAAGGAGCAAAAGGCTCAAAAATTTATGATGTGGATGGGAACGAATACATCGATCTCTGGATGGGACATTATACTCACATCTTAGGCCACCATCCTCAGATCGTCATAGAAGCCATAGAGAATCAACTCAAAGAAGGCATCCATTGGGGCATTGTCTTTGAAAAACAGGTGGAATGGGCTGAACTCCTCCAAGAACTCATTCCTTGTGCAGAAATGGTTCGGTTCTGTTGTTCTGGAACAGAGGCCACCATGTATGCGGTTCGCCTTGCCAGAGCCTTTACAGGGAAGAAAACCATCCTCAAGATTGCAGGGGGCTGGCATGGTGCCAACCCTGACCTTTCCATAGGAATCAAAATGCCATACGAAAAAGAGGAAAGTCTCGGCTTGTTGCCCGAGCTTCAGGATTACACAAAGACCATTCTGTTTAACGACCTCACGCAAACCTTCGAGACCATCCAAAAACACCAGGAGGATCTTGCGGGAATCATTCTCGAGCCAGTGGTTGGGGAAGGAGGGTTCTCGCCGGCAACTGAAGAATATCTGAACATGCTTCGAGCAGAGACGGATCGTCTCAAGGCCCTTCTTATTTTTGATGAAGTCATAACAGGATTTCGTCTCTCTTTAGGGGGTGCCCAGAAAAGATTTGGAATCATCCCTGATCTGACGACCCTTGGCAAAGTGATGGGGGGTGGTTTTCCGGCCGGAGCACTGGTGGGCAAAAGAGAGATCCTCGAAGCCACCTCACCGGAGAGAAAGGGAAAGAAGTGGGAAAGAATTCTGATCGGGGGAGGGACTTTTTCTTCCCATCCTTTTACAGCCGCCGCGGGTCTGGCAGTCCTCCGTCACCTGAAAAAAAATGAGAGAGAAATTTATCCTTTTCTGGAAGAAAAGGGAGAGGGAATTCGCAAAAATCTCCAAGAGGTTTTTGATCAAGAAGGGGTCCCTGCTCTGGTCACAGGGATCGGATCCCTTTTCCAGACCCATTTTCCTTTTAAAAGAGAGGAACCCTTAAATTCACCCCATCTGATTAACGAGAAAACCGATATTGAAAAGCGGGAAGTAGAATTTCGCATTCGAATGCTCAATCATGGGGTGCATGTGATGCACGGAGGTGGCAGTCTCTCCATGGCTCATTCAGATGAGGACCTCTTAAAGATCCTGAGTGCCGCCCGTGAAGTTGCCAAAGAGATGGCTCAAAATTAATTGCGGATTTCGGAATTCGGATTGCGGATTAAAAACATTGAGCTAAGGTCAGGGTAAGGATCCCAGTTTGGTTTATGGGTAAAGGTAAGTTTTCAAATCATAAGCTCTAATCCATTTACCTTTCACCAAACCGGCATCTAAGCCCTTGCCTAACACAAAGGAGGTGCTTTATGAAGAAATGGGGCATCATTTTGTTGGGGGGAGCGATATTTTTCATGGGGATGTTAGGAGGAATCGTTATGGCAAAACAGACAGCGAAGATTGGGGTCATTGTGGTCGATATCCAGGGTGATTTCACAAAATTTAAAAATGGCTCACTGGCTGTTGAGGGCACGGATGAAGCCTACCTCAAGGCAGTGGAAGAGAACACAAAGAAATTGAAAGCCTCAGGTTACCCAATTTATGCTACTCAGGACTGGCATCCCAAAAATCACGCTTCTTTTTTCACCAACCACCCGGGAAAAAAAGCCTTTGATGTCATCAAACTTCATGGCAAGGATCAAGTCCTGTGGCCTCCCCATTGTGTCCAGAACACACCAGGAGCGGAAATTTTACTCGACAAGAAATTATTTAATGCCGTGATTAAAAAGGGAATGGACCCCCAATATGACAGCTACTCAGGTTTCCAGGACGATGGGGGAAAGAAAACGGAGATGGACAAAATTTTAAAGAAAGATAAGATCAAAAAGGTCATCGTCTATGGAATTGCCACCGATTATTGTGTGAGGGCAACCGTCCTTGATGCAGTCGCAGCAGGCTATCAGGTGGTAATGATCAAGAACCTTTCAAGAGGGGTTGCCCCAGATACCTCTCAAAAAGCCTTAGAGGAAATGAAAGCCAAAGGAGTCTTGATCCTCGATGATATCGACTTAGAAAAAATCAAAACCAACTAATAAAGGGGACAGGCTACTTTTTTTATTTAAAGTTGCCTGTCCCCTTTTCTACACATTCCAGTTTCCTTCTAAGGAACATCCCTGTGTAGGAGTTTGGAATGCGTGCCACTTCTTCTGGCGTTCCAGTTGCCACCACCCACCCTCCTTTCTCTCCGCCCTCCGGACCCAGATCGATGAGGTAATCGGCAGATTTGATCACCTCCATATTATGTTCAATGACAATGATCGTATTGCCTCGATCCGTCAGACGCTGGAGGATGTGGAGCAATTTCTCAATATCTGCAAAGTGAAGTCCTGTGGTCGGTTCATCCAGAATATAAACCGTCCTTCCTGTTTCTCTTTTGCTCAATTCCCTTGCCAATTTGATCCGCTGGGCTTCGCCTCCTGAAAGGGTAGTTGCAGGTTGACCTAATTTGATGTAGCCTAACCCAACATCGTGAAGCGTTTGAAGTTTCTGCGAGAGAATGGGAATGGCTTGAAAGAAATCGAGGGCTTCCTCCACCGACATCTCTAAAACCTCAGCGATATTCTTCCCCTTATATCGGATATGAAGCGTCTCCCGATTGTATCTTCGTCCATGACACTCTTCGCATGTGACATAAACATCGGGAAGAAAATTCATCTCCACTTTTAGAATGCCATCTCCACGGCATGTTTCACAGCGCCCTCCTGCAACATTGAAGCTGAATCGTCCGGGTGGATACCCTCTTGCTCTGGCTTCAGGAAGGTGAGCAAAAAGCTCTCGGATGGGTTGAAAAAGACCGGTATAGGTGGCCGGGTTAGAGCGGGGGGTTCTCCCGATAGGCATCTGGTCCACATGAACCACCTTATCGATCTGCTCCACCCCTTCGATCTTTGAATCATCCGTTTCACATTTTTGACGACGATAAAGTCGCTGAGTTAAGAAAGAATAAAGGGTATCAATCACGAGAGTCGATTTGCCCGATCCTGAAACCCCTGTCACACATGTAAAGACCCCCAACGGGATTTTCACATCGATCTTCTTCAGGTTATGGGTGGTAATGTTTCGAAGGGTGAGAAACCGATCTCCGATGGTTCGCCTTTTCGAGGGCAGAGGAATGACTTTCTTTCCCGAGAGATACTGCCCGGTCAATGAATCATCCTTCTCCATCAGTGCCTCAGGAGATCCGGCAAACACTACCTCTCCTCCATGCTCTCCGGGACCAGGTCCCATATCGATCACATAATCCGCTGACCGGATCGTCTCCTCATCATGTTCCACAAGGACGACCGTATTTCCTAAATCTCTCAACCTCTTTAAAAGATTCAGGAGGCGTAAATGATCTCTTGGATGGAGGCCAATGCTCGGTTCATCCAGGACATAAAGAACTCCCACGAGGCTCGACCCAATCTGAGTGGCAAGACGGACCCTCTGGGATTCTCCCCCTGAGAGCGTAGCCGCACTCCGGTCAAGC
>FWPV01005052.1_pt1 | contig 26851 bp, 25 predicted proteins | sample 2228371 | NCBI WGS metagenome assembly FWPV01 (sample SAMEA103939776, study PRJEB20133) | metagenome
CCCTGCCCGGGCGTCTTGTTTCCATCGGAAGGATAGAATGCCGGCATAGAATTTCCTTGCCAGCCCTGGCATAGGCGCTGCCACCGGTCCGGCGCTTTTGGCAATCCAGGCGGGATATGGGATAATTCAGCATACAACCCATCTCCTCACCCCAACGCGGAGAACGCCATGCGCCTGTTTGAGAACCTGATCCTGCTCACCCTGCTCTTTGCACTGGCCTGGAACCTGGCGCCGGAAAGAAGGCGCCCCCGGCTGGCGCTGTATATGCCCCTCCTGGCGCTGGTTTTGATCGCCGTTCACGCCGTTCTCGAAGGCCTGCGCTGGCAGATGGCCCCGGCCTACCTGATGACGCTGGTGCTGGGGGGAATCAACCTGCGCCGCCGCCGCTCGCCTGCTCGCGGGGAGGTCAAGCGCAGTCCTTATCTCCGCCTGCTGGGGGTGCTGCTGGCACTGCTGGTTTTTGTCCTCGTTTCGCAGCTGCCGGCCCTCCTGCCGGTCTTTTCTTTGCCGGATCCGGGCGGGCAGTATGCAGTCGGCACACTCAGCCTGATCCTAAGCGACACAGGACGCCCGGAAACCTTCACCGCCGACTCCGGCGATTCCCGCCAGGTGCCCCTGCAAATCTGGTACCCCGCCGAAGCTCCGGGTTCCAGAGAACCCCTTAACTACTGGCTGGGCCGCAATGAAATGAGCCGGATTCTGGCCGAAGAAATGGGACTGCCTGTTTTCCTGCTGGATCACCTGGCTTTGGTTAAAACTCACTCGTACGAATCGGCACCGCCCGCAGCGTCCCAGACGGTCTTCCCCGTCCTGGTCTTCTCGCACGGTTATCACCTGGGTTACCTGCAGCAGAACCTGGCGCTGATGGAAGCGCTGGCCAGTCACGGTTACATTGTCGTTTCGCTGGCCCACCCTTATGAAGCCCTGGCTGCTCCTCTTGCGGACGGGCAGCTCGTCCGCTACGTCAGCCAGCTTGAAGAAGAATTCTACGCTTCAACCCGGAAACAGGAAGCCAGCCTGGCGATCTGGACGGCGGACTTCGGGCTGGCGGTGGATTCGCTCGAGCGGATCCAGGCTGGGGTTATTCCATCCCGGCTTGCCGGGCGGCTGGACCTGGAAAGGATTGGATTGTTTGGCATGTCCTTCGGCGGTTCGGCAGCCGGGCAGTTCTGCCTGGAAGATGCGCGATGCAGGGCGCTGCTGACCCTCGACTCCCCGCAGTACAACGCGGTCGATGCCGGGCATATCCAGCAGCCTTTGCTGCTCATGGCCGCCGAAGGGGGCAAGTATATCGAGCGCGGGGTGTTCGAGGCGGCAAGCGGACCGGCTTACTTGGTGACCGTGGAGGGGGCGATCCACCACAATTTTTCAGACCTGAGCCTCATTTCGCCGCTCAGCAGCGCGCTCGGCTTTATGGGATCAATCGACGGCAGTCAGATGGTGCGGATCATGAACGCCTACACCCTGGCTTTTTTCGACCGGCATTTGAAGGATTTACCCGGCGCCTTGCTCAACGGACTCTCGGCTGAGTTCCCCGAGGTCAGCATTGATATACGCAACCTTCCCTGAGACCGGGTTTCCGTTCAGAGAATCCGCTCGAGGATGGGCGTCAGCAGTCCTTCGGGACGCGGGTCGATCACGCTGTCGGCCTTCTCCCGGATCGACTCCCGCCCGCTGACCGGCGCGAAGGAATGGTCGGCGACGGCAAACATGCAGGCGTCGTTCTCTCCGTCGCCCGCGACGACCAGCCGCGTGTTCTGCCAGCCAAGCATCGCCAGCAGCTTCTTCAAACCCTCGCCCTTGTTTACTCCCGCTGGAGTCAGCTCGTAAATGTCGTTCAGGCTGTAGTTGCCCTCGATGGGCAGGTGGGCGAAGGCCTCCGCCATCGCGTCCAGGTCCTGCCGTCGGTCGGAGAGGACCATCACCTTGGTCAGCGGCATTCCCGCCAGCCCTGGATGGTACTTCTGCGGCTTGTATCCGTACTTTTGGATGGCCCGCAGCCCCGATTCGGTTTCCCCCAACTGATACACTTCCGGGATGCCCTGAAGCAGAAAGGTGGCGTCCTTATAGCCGCTGGCGATCCGGATCAATTCCGCAGCTACCTCGGGTGCGAAGGGGTACCTGGCCCGCGGAACCTCATTTTGCGCGTAGAGCAGTCCCCCGTTGTTCAGGACAAGCGGGTACGGAAGCGGCTTTCCATCGATCAGCCCGCTCTTCTCGAAGGGGTAGCGAGTGCTGGCCAGCGACCGCCCGGTAGCGAGGATCAGTTGAACGGGCAGCCCGGATTTCAGGATTTCGACGTCGCGCGGATGAAGCATATTATCGTGATCCATCACCAACGTCCCGTCAAGGTCTACCGCTAGGACGATTTTATCTTTTTGCATGCCAGATCTCCGGGTCAGTCAGATACCAGTGCGGGCCTTATTATTCCCTGAATCCCCTTCTCTGGCAAGGGTGGATGTGAATGTTATAATCAAGGCGCGCTGCCGGGTGATTAATATCCAAAAGGAACAGGCCGGCAGGCACGGGAACATATTGAAGCCGCGTTCGAAAATTTTTCACCATGGAACTTGAAATCTTCTACATTGTATTGATAAAGAAAGGCCCGCGGTGGACGCCGGACGAAACCCCCGAGCTGGAGCGCCTGCAGGAAGCACACCTGGCTCACATCAACCGGCTGCACGAACAGGGGCTGCTGGTCGCCGCCGGCCCGATTGACGACGGGAGCGAATTGCGCGGCATTTCCGTGCTGCGGACCGAAAGCCTTGAGAAAGCGGTCCAGCTGGCCGAGGCCGACCCGTCCGTCCGCGCCGGGCGGCTGACAGTCGAGGTGCACCCCTGGTATCTCCCAGCGGGGGTCATGCCGCACTGAGGAACAAATATGGCAGGGACACATCGCATCGAGCAGTCCATCCAACAGCAGATTTACACCGTCGTCCGCCAGATACCTCCGGGTAAGGTTGCCAGTTACGGTCAGATCGCGCGGATCGTCGGTCTCGGCATCTCCGCTCAGATGGTAGGCTTCGCCCTGGCAGGTCTCAAAGAGGGCGAAGACGTCCCCTGGCAGCGGGTGATCAATTCGCAGGGAAAAATCAGCCTGCCGGGCACGGGAGGGGCGATCCAGAAAAACCTGCTGCTTGAGGAGGGCGTAGAATTCGACGAAAAAGGAAGGATTGACCTCGACCGCTTTGGCTGGGAAGGCCCGGGCTGGGGTCAGCCGGGCTGACCGGTTGCCAGAAAGCTGCTTCCGGGTAAAATGGGTTAAGATTTCTAGTAAACCATGTCAATGCCCCCCATCAAGGAAATCATTCTTCCTTACTACCTGCGCGCCAACCAGTTCTCGCGCGGGACGCTTGAAATTGTTCGGGTGACGCTTAAAAGCTTCGCCAGGGCTCGAGGCGCGGAGGGCGCTGCCACCCTCTCTTATTACGCGCTATTCTCGCTTTTTCCCCTGCTGCTGGTGCTGATCTCGATCGCCGGCTTCATTTTGAAGAGTCAGACGGTCTATGACAAAGTGATCGAGTATGTCCTGCTGGTCCTGCCCAATGCGCGCAGCCTGATCGAACGCAACGTGGATGTGATCCTCAACCGCAGCGGCACGATCGGCCTGATTGGCATCGCCGGATCGATCTGGTCGGCGTCGGGTTTCTTCAACACCCTGGTTCGCCACATTAACTACGCCTGGCATACGATCAAACCGAGCAGCTTTATCCGCATCCGCCTAACCGCGCTGGCCATGGTGGTGATGCTGGCAGTCCTCCTGATCCTCTCGCTGGTTTCCTCATCGGTTCTGGACCTGATCAAGCTGGCCAACTTGCTGCTGCCCACGGGGGAGACACTGGAACACACCCCGCTCTGGCCGTGGCTTCAGGCTCTGGTTCCGGTCGTCTTCACTTTCCTGATGTTCCTGGTCATTTACCGCTTCATCCCCGGCAAGTTGGTGCGCTGGAAAGCCTGCCTGTGGGGCGCGCTGTGGACTTCGATCGCCTGGGAGCTCGGAAAACGGATCTTCATCCTCTACCTGTCCAGCGGATTAGCCCGCTACGAAATCATTTACGGATCGCTGGGCACGGTACTGGCGCTGATGTTCTGGATCTACGTCAGCTGCACCATCGTCCTGCTCGGCGCGCATCTCACTGCCACAATCGACCAGCGCGGACCGCGGAGAAAGAAATCCCAGGATCCAGATATAGAAAATGGATCTCACTCCCTGCCTGGACAGGGAGCGTGATCCAAAACATACCGTTAATATTAATATTTGACTGGGGAGTTACAGATTTGCCTGGTAAAGGCTGCCGGTAAAGTCCCAGTTGACCAGCGACCAGAAAGCCTTGACGTAATCACCGCGCCGGTTCTGATAGTTCAGGTAGTACGCATGCTCCCAAACGTCCAGTCCCAGCAGGGGGATATGGCCGTCCATCAAGGGGCTGTCCTTGTTGGCGGTGGAATAAACCTGCAGTTTCTTCTCTCCAGCCAGCACCAGCCAGGCCCAGCCAGACCCGAAGCGGGTCATGGCGGCATTGCTGAATTTCTCCATAAAAGCATCGTAGGAACCGAAGGCAGAGTCCAGCTCCTTCGCCAGCGCGCCAACCGGCTTTTTGCTCCCCCCAGGGGCAATCCACTCCCAGAACAGGCTATGATTGTGATGCCCGCCGCCGTTGTTGCGCACAGCGGTGCGAATCCCTTCGGGAATCTCATGAATCCTACGAATGACTTCCTCGATCGGCTTTTCATACCACTCTGGGGCGCTTTCGAGGGCTTTGTTCAAATTGGCTACATAAGCGCCGTGGTGTTTATCGTGATGCAGCTCCATCGTGCGCGCATCGATATAGGGCTCGAGTGCATCGAAAGCGTATCTCAAAGGCGGTAGTTCAAATATTTTTGACATGTTTTTCCCTTTCCCTAAGGCAATTGGTTGGTTTACCCCTCCAATTAGAGGAGAGATCGTATTTATAGGATATTTAATATAATAATACTGCATATTGAGACTCCCGTCAACTGGACGGGAGAAAGGTTATACAAGATTCGCCCTTACGGGTGATTTTCTGATCACCCAGCTTACTTGTACGATCCCCCCTTTTGTCACAAATAATAAACGCCCCTGAGCAACCAGGGGCGCTAATTCCCAGGGTGAACACCGGCTTAAGCCAGGTTAATCGCCACGCGCAGGTCTTCGGGGGTGCGTTCCAGGCGAACCACCCTCCCATGGACGGTCAGCGATTCCTTGCCTTCAATGTGGGGAATATCCAGGGCGATTTCCGTCCCAAGATCCAGCCTGACCTGCGGGCTGGTGGATAGAAGAATGCCAACCGCGCTGACATTAACGGTAGTGCCTTCCGCGCGGATTGGCTCGACGATGGTCACCGCTCGTTTCCAAGTAATTCGGTTGGCGCGGCGGGTGTTGGTGAAACCGGGTGATAAACGATCCTGCATCATTCCCTCCAGCCGCTAAATAGGATATACGAATTAATATTAGCATCTTTTTATCAAAATTCAATGCCCCTAAAGCAAATTCCGGTCCAAAAGTCTGCGATTGCCTAGAAGGTCAGAGCGATCTATACTAAAAATTAGCCGTAAAAACGAAACAGATGATGATGGAATCGTGATTCCTGAAGCTGTTCTCCCATCGAGACAGCATCCGCCCCCCAGAATCTCCCCCATATTCAGAAATCAACGAGGTTGAGATGGAGCGTAAATTAAGCTGGTTCGACCACCTGACGATCAACTCCTACTGGCTCGGCATCAATATCGCCTCCAGCATCCTTTCCCCCATTCTGACACCCTATCTGGTGCTGCTTTTCATGCCCGAGGGACAGAAGAACACCTACCTGGCGACTGTGCGGGTGATCGGGCTGGCGGTTGCCATGTTGATCCAGCCGCTGGCGGGCATGCTCAGCGACCGGAATACCTCCCGCTTCGGCCGCCGCCGCCCGTATATGGTCGCCGGGACGGTTGGCAACGTGCTTTTCCTCGCAGTGATCGGGATCACCCCCCTGTTCATCGGATCCCCGGCCGACACCTTTTTCATGCGCACCGCAGGGATTACCACCGCCTACGCACTGCTGATCCTGGGAACGATCCTGCTTCAATTTTCGTCGAACATCTCCCACGGCGCGCTGCAGGGACTAATCCCCGATCTGGTGCCGGAAAATCAGCGCGGGCGGGCTTCGGGTGTCAAAGCCGTCCTCGAGCTGCTGCCGGTTTTCCTGGTGATTTTCATTGGCCCGCTGGTGGATAAAGGCCTGGTCGGGCTGGTGGTGGGCATCATCGCTGCGGGTTTTATCATCACCCTGCTGATCACGCTGCGCTTTGTCAAAGAAACCCCCATCCGTGAAAAGCCGCCTGGCAGCGTCAGGGAGCCGTTCCTGCGGCTTGTGGCGCTGACCGCCATTTTCGTGGGCGTTACCCGGCTTGCCCTTTGGATGGTCAATCAAAGCGGTTCGCTACTCGGCGAAGCAACATCGACTGCCTCGCGGATCTTGATCATCGGCCTTGCAGGGTTGGCCGCCATGGCCGGCTCGATCCTGGTCGGAGTCTATTTCGGCGCATGGGTGGGAATCGGCAAGGAAGCCCGCAAACAGACCTCATTCATCTGGTGGGTGGTCAACCGTTTGCTCTTCCTGGCTGCGGTAGGCTCGATCCAGGGGTTTGCCCTCTACTTCCTGAGGGATACGCTTAAAATCGAGAACGCTGCAACGATGACGACCATCCTGATGGCATCGGTTGCGGTCTTCCTGCTCCCCTCGGCGCTCGTCGGTGGGAACCTCGCCGACCGGGTCGGCCGCCGGCGGCTGGTCCTTTTTGCCAGCCTTGTCGCTGCCGGCGGCACACTGCTGCTGCTATTTTCCACCAATATGCCGATGGTGATCCTCAGCGGCTGCATCATCGGAATTGGCGCCGGCACGTTCATGGCGACCAGCTGGGCGCTGGGCACGGACCTGGCACCCGCCGAAGAGGCCGGGCGGTATCTCGGCATATCCAATCTGGCTGGCGCTGGGGCAGGGATCGTTGGCGCCGGCATCGGCGGACCGATGGCCGATTTCTTCAATGCCATTCAGCCCGGCTTGGGCTATCTGGTGATTTTTGCGATCTACGGCGGGCTGTTCCTGTTTTCGGCTCTTACGCTGTTAAAAATCAAAATACCGGCCAAAGCCTAATCAAGGTGTACAACCAACATCACGACCGGAATCCACCGGCTTTGACGTTGACCAAGCGATCGGTTATACCCTCAAGGTCCGGTGATTAAGCGCCAATATAGGCCTTTTTCACCCGTTCGTCCATTGCCAGCTCTCTGCAAGGACCTTCCAGCACAATACTGCCAACTTCGAGTACGTAGCCGAAGCTGGCCAGAGCCAGGGCTGCATTGGCATTCTGTTCGACAAGCAACACAGTCAGGCCATCCTTGTGGATCTTCTCGATGGTCCGGTACATCTCTTCGACCAGGTTGGGAGCCAAACCAAGGGAGGGTTCATCCATCAGCAGAAGCTTAGGATGAGACATGAGCGCCCTACCAACCGAGAGCATCTGCTGTTCACCCCCGGACAGCGTCAGGCCTTTTTGTGTGAGTCGTTCTTTTAATCTCGGGAAAAGAGTAAACACGCGCTGGAAATCCTCGTTGAGAGCGCTCCGATCCTTGCGGCTGTATGCGCCCATCAGGAGGTTTTCATAAACGGACATGTTGGTAAAAATCCGCCGGCCCTCTGGCACCATGGCGATGCCCATGGAAACGCGATCGTATGCCGGAACGGCGGTGATGTCTTTCCCCTGATAGCGAATGCCGCCGCTCGTAACCCCAACAAGGCCGGTGATCGCCCTCAACAAGGTGCTCTTCCCCGCCCCGTTGGCACCAATTAAGGTGATGACTGAACCTTCCGGAACATCGATAGTCAGGTTTTTAAGCGCGTGAACCGCTCCATAATAGACATTAAGATTATCGACCTGCAACATAGCTACCCGTCCCGAGATATGCGGTGATAACTTCCTGGTTGTTTTGAATTTCTTCCGGATTTCCCCGAGCGATGGTCTTTCCGTAGTTCAACACGTAGATGTATTCGCAGATACCCATAACCACCTGCATGTGATGCTCGATCAGCAAGATGGTCAGATTGTATTTTTCTCGGACGCCCAGGATGAAGGCCATCATCTCGTCGGTTTCCTCTCTGGTCATCCCGGTCGCAGGTTCATCCAATAGAAGGACTTTCGGGTTTGTCGAAAGGGCACGCGCGACTTCCAGTTTTCTCTGGAGTCCGTAGGGTATTGATCCGGCGCGTTCGTGGGCATAGTCGATTAATCCCAGACCTTCTAGCAGCTCTATGGTCTGGGTGTAGGCGCTTTTCATCTGCCGGTTGTACCCTGGCATCCTAAGAATTGCACTGAATGGGTCTGCCTTCAGCCGCAAATGATAGCCGATCATCACATTGTCTAACACCGATAAATTGCGAAACACACGGCTGTTTTGAAAAATACGGGTCAATCCAAGCCCGCAAACGCGATCAGGGCCGAGGTTGGTGATTTCCTTATCTTGTAGGAACACATGACCGCTGGTGGGTTTATAAAAACCGGTTATGACATTGAAAACAGTCGTTTTCCCCGATCCGTTAGGACCAATCAGGCCGAATATTTTACCCTCAGGTAGATCAAGATCGAAATTATCAACGGCAACGAGGCCGCCAAAACGCATGGTGAGGTTGGAGATCCTCAGGACGGTCATGGTTCCCTCCGATTGGGCAGCCTGCGTTGGAAGGGTTTCTTTAGAGAATTGATCAGCCAATCCCACGAGAATTCCCTGTCGCCCATGATCCCTTTGCGATAATAGAGGATGAGCATGAGAAGCATGATCGCAAAAGCCAACATCCGCAAACCCGGCAATCCGGCATAGTTGAAGTTGAGGATGATTCTGGGCGTCTCAACAGCTCGCAGCAACTCCGACATCACGGTATAAATCGCCGCCGCGATGACGCCCCCAGTGAGACTTTGCATGCCTCCCAAAACAGCCATGGTCATGATCGCATAGGTTAGGTAGGGTCGGAAAACGTTGGGGTCAACCGTTCCAAGTATCTGAGCAAGCAGTCCGCCAGCTATGCCCACAAAAAATGAAGAAAATACGAAAGACAGCGTCTTGTGGCGGAACAGGTTAACTCCCACAGCTTCTGCAGCGATTTCATCCTCGCGTACACATTTGAAAGCACGGCCATAACTGCTATCGACCAGACGCTTAACGACCGCAATCGAAATTACCGCCGCCAGAGTTATCCAAAACAGATTGATCTGATTAGGAATTCCCTTTAATCCCATGGCGCCATTCGTGATCTGGGGCAGATTGATGAGCACCATGCGGATGATTTCGGAAAACCCGAAGGTAACGATCAACAGATAGTCGCCATGCAGGCGGAGCGCAGGCCCGCCAATGAGAAAGCCGATCAGAGCCGCCAATAGACCGCCCAGCAGCAGCGCGGGCAGGATAGGCCATTCAACCATCAACCAGTCGACGATTGGAGCGAACAGGAAGCTCACTTGCTTCTGCTCGATTGGGAGGGTCAGCAGGGCAACTGTGTACGCGCCGATAGCGGCCAGACCGGCATGAGCGAGAGAGAATTGACCGGTGATACCATACACCAGGTTGAAGCTGACAACCATGATGGTGTAGATACCCCACATCATCAGCAGACGAATTTGAAAATCATCCAGAAAGGATTGACCGAAATAGGCTAATGCAAGAACCAACGCCAAAACAACTACGGTCAGGATTCTGTTGCGAGTTAAGTGTGCCATCGCTATACTTTCTCCTCCCTGACTCGCACATTGAAGATCCCGCCAGGCCGGAATAGCAGGAAGAGAATCAAGATGGCAAAGGCGATGATATCGCGGAACTGGGTAATGGTGGGAAAAAAGGCCACAATCATTATCTCAATCACTCCAAGCAAGAATCCGCCTACCAGGGCGCCCGGGATAGAGCCGATACCTCCCATTACCGCGCCAATGAAAGCCTTGAGGCCCGGAATTGCTCCCGTGAAAGGATCAACGTACGGGAACTTCGAACAATACATGAACGCACCGGCTGCCGCAAAGCCAGTGCTTAGGATAAAAGCAAAGGAAATGATGCGGTTTGGGTTTATACCCATCAGTTTCGATGCTTCCAGGTCTTTGGATATTGCCCTCATGGCGCGGCCTAGATCCGTCCGGTTTACCAGAATAAACAAAGCCGAGAACAGAACTGCGGCGACAATAACAATGGCAATATTGACAACGGGCAGCGCAACCCGATCGAAATTGATTACCTTATCAAGAATTTCAGGATGCGGAAATGGCTTGGATCTGGCGGTGAAAACGACTACAAACAGATTTTGCAGGAGAAAAGAAATCGATATGGCTCCAATAAAGGAGGACATCTTTTGTTCCCGAAGGGGCTTGTAGGCTACTCTTTCAACCAAAAGTCCTAAGAGTATCACTATGATTGCAGAAATAGGAAAAGATATATACCATGGCAGGTTATACGCCAGCACGCCCCACATGGTTAGAAAAGCGGCAGCCATAAAAAAATCGCCGTGGGCGATGTTGATCAGACCAACGACCCCATAAATAATTGTATACCCGATAGCAATCAGAGCATAAAGCGCGCCAAGGGCTACCCCATTAATGAGGAATTGAGTAATTAGAGCAACATCCATTAATTTAAGCTCCCGGACATGAAATGATGTCCTCTACACAGAGGACAACCCCGCTGTGTAGAGGACAGTGATTGCCAACACAATCAGGCATCAATCGGGCTGGACTAGATAGCGGAAGGTTTTCTTCCCGTCCTTAATCTCAATCACTGGGCATCCAACCACTCCGTTGTGATTGTCGTCAAATTGGAAATCACCGCGCGCACCCACAAAGGTGTTCCCTTCGAGCGCGACTTTGATCGCGTCGGAATCCAGCGATCCGGCTTTTTCGATCCCTGCCAGCAGGATCATGTAGGCATCGTACCCCGTCACCGAGAAGGTCTCAGGCTCGATACCGTAATCTGCCCGGAAGCCATCAATGAACACCTTGGCTTCAGGATGAGTGTAAGCATCCGGGTGGAATTGGGCCGTGTACATGAACCCTTCAGCATTCTCACCGGCAATCTGCACTAATTCCGGCACATCAGCCGAGTCGCCTGCGAGGAACTGCGAGGTGATGCCGAGCTGCTTGGCCTGCTGCAGAATCGCGGCCTCTTCCGCATACTCGTTGGGGGCAAAAATGATGTCGGGATTCAACTGCTTGATCTGCGTCAACTGCGCGGTGAAATCACGATCTCCCGTTTGAAACGAGAAGTACCCCAAAACGCTCTTCTCATTACCGGTATATTCGATGAATGCCTCGCGGAAGTAACCGGCTAGACCTACCGGGTAATCCAGGGCGATGTCAACTAATAGAACGGCCGTCTTCGCGCCAAGTTCCTCTACAGCGAACTTCGCGGCTGCATGACCCTGGAAAGGATCGATGAAAGCCACGCGGAAGGCATACGGTTTTCCCTGAGTGACCAGCGGATTGGTGCAGGCTGGGCCGACAGAAACCATTTTGGCTTTATCGAGAACCTCATTTTGAGCCATTGCCATCGAGCTGGAGTTCACGCCAATGATTGCCGCAACCTTCTCGATCTCGACCAGGCGCTGAGCTGCAATTGCAGATTCGGCCTTCTCCGATTTATTATCGACCAAGACCAACTCTACCTTTTTACCAAGCACCTCTGGCTTATGTTTATTCGCCAGTTGAATCCCTTTCCAGGTCATATCCCCATAAGGAGCACCCCAGCCAGTCATTGTTTCGTTAACGCCAATTTTTATGACGTCAGGCAATGCAGCCGATTGCTCTTCTTGAGGCTGTTCAGGTTCTGGTGCCTGTGGAGTTCCTGCCGCCTGTTGACAGGCGCTAGCCATCAGCGACAAGAACAGTAGCAGAGCCACAATTACGTGCAGGTTCTTCTTCATTTTTCGTCTCCTTGGCAGTTTGTTAAATGCTCAGCGGACAAGGAAACCCTGTCCGCTGTAAACGAAAAAATCCACGAGGATGCGTTTATGTCTATAACTGTCACGATGTAATTCCGGTAATCGTCAGTGATATTCAGGATGTACAATCTAAACGGGGGTTGTATGACATTTGAAAGACGATCTGATATTAGCAAATCGTATAGTTACAGCAAACCGATTTTTTTCATATTTTCTGTGTTACATTCTTCCTTTGCCTTAAAGTGATTTAAAGCATACATACAAAAGATAACGCAAAACTGCGATTCCACTATTTCACTACAAGGAATGCTAATCCGTCATATATAATAAAAATGATGAACCAATTCCCTTATCCCGTCTTACCGCATAAATCATCGGGATCTCTTCGCGCCCGCGTGCAGGCTTTGCTCAGCTACCAGGGTATCGAGCTGATCCGCTTGACGACCTATGTGATCATTTTCATCATGCTGCTCCTCTTCATCCTCGAAAACCGCGCCGACCTTGCCCGCTGGCGGTTCTACGGCACCATCGCAGGCCTGGCTTTGATCCTGGTGATCAACCTGGTCTGGGACCGGTTGGCATTGCGGCTGTTCAATGAGAACACAGGGAGTCTTCTGTTAGTGACAGCCTCGGGCGCGCTGATGCTGATCACCGCCTGGCTGGGGCACTACATCACAATCATCTATCTCTACTTTATGATCGCCGCTCAGGCTTTCATTATTTTCAATTTCCGGCGGGCGCTCTGGCTGGTAGGCTGCCTGGCTGCCGCATATTTACTGGAGATGCGACTGCTCGGGATCGAGCTGGAGGGGATGCTTTCGCTTGGCAGCGGTCTTCTGGTCGGGCTGGTCTTCATTGGGACCCTCTCGCGGGTGCTGACCGGCTACGCCGAGCAGACCCGCCGCGCCGAAAGGCTGGCAGCCGAGCTGCAGCAGGCTAATGCCGACCTGCTCGCCGCGCGACGCCGGGAAGCCGAGCTGGCTGTTGCCGAAGAGCGGGTCCGCCTGGCCCGCGACATCCACGACGGGCTCGGCCACCACCTGACCGTGCTAAATATCCAACTCCAGGCCATCAGCAAGTTGATCCGCCGCGATCCGCAGCAGGCGGAAGCCATGCTCGAGACCAGCCGGGAAGAAGCGCGCGCCGCGCTCGATGAAATCCGCCGCAGCGTGGCTTTCATGCGCCAGGCCCCGCTGGACGGGAAAAATCTACGCGAAGCCCTGGCAAATCTGGTTGACCTGTTTAACCGAAGCTCCGCAGAACTGCGGGCCAGCCTGGAGCTTGACGGCAGCGAAGCCGACCTGGATGCCGCGATGGCCACCACGCTTTACCGCATCGCCCAGGAAGGATTGACCAACGCGCAAAAGCACGCTGAAAAAGCCAGTACAGTCCAAATTAGAATCGAAATTGGTGCGCAGGCGGTCACGATTTCGGTCCGCGATGACGGCCAGGCCCCGGCGGCGGGAAGCACCCGATCGCTGGCTTTCGGTCTGTCCGGTCTGCGCGAAAGGGTTGAGCAGCTCGGCGGGCAATTCGAGGCCGGGCCGCTGGCAGGGGAAGGTTTCCGCCTTCAAGCCAATATTCCCCTGAGGGAGAAAGCTCATGATTAAAGTCTTGCTGGCCGACGATCAAAAGCTGGTTCGCCAGGGAATTCAAGTGCTGCTGGAGAGCGAAGGCGATATCCGCGTCATCGGTCATGCAGGCGACGGCCGACAGGCTCTGGAACTGACCGCAAGCCTGAAGCCGGACGTCGTTTTGATGGACATCCGTATGCCGGTGATGGACGGGGTGGCGGCCACCCGAGAGCTCAGCCAGCGGTTCCCGCAAATCGGCGTGATTATCCTGACCACCTTCGATGACGACGAATACATCTTTGAAGGGTTGAAAGCCGGTGCGCGCGGATACCTGCTCAAGGATATCAGCAGCGAGGAAATGGCCGCAGCGGTGCGGACGGTGGCCGCCGGTGGGGCGTTGATTCAACCCAGCATCACCCGCAAGGTTCTGGCGGAGTTCTCGCGGCTTTCGGAAAAACCACAGTCCAAAGCGAAGGAGCTGATTGACCCGCTTACCGAGCGAGAACTGGACGTGCTTCGCGCCCTGGCGGAGGGGCTTTCCAACCGGGAGATTGCCGAAAAGCTGGTGATCACCGAAGGGACGGTCAAGAACCACGTTTCCAACCTGATCGCCAAGCTGAACGTGCGCGACCGTACCCAGGCGATATTAAAAGCCCAGGATCTGGGCTTGATTTAGAAAATTACTCTCGCCTTCGCGCCCAGATGCCAACCAGCGAGCCGCCAATCACGAGGATCACCAGGACGATGGTGCCGATGATAATTCCAAAGGTCTGTTCGCGGTTGGCCAGAAATTCCGGTGGTAGCGGGGTGGCGGTTGGCGTAAACTGCGGCGTTTCGCTGGGAAGAGGGACGATTTCGCCGACCTGAGACGGCTGCGGCGAAGAGGTCGGGTTGAAAATCCCGGCCGTGGGGGTCTCCTCTGCCGGAGCGGCCTGATAGGGCAGCGGTTCGCTGACCGCCAGCATCAGGCCGAATACAGCCAGCAGGCCGACCAGCGCCACCAGGAAGGGATGAACACTCCCCTGTCTTTTTCTATGGTGATAGGCGGGAGTACGCCTGTGATGCATCATGGTGTCCCTAACTTCTCCGCTGCGGTCTGGGCCGCCTGGACCGGCGAGACCTGATCTTTCAGAATGGATAAAGTGCCTTCCAACAGCACCGGCCCCAAACTGGCCATTAACTCGTTGGCCGGGCGAAGCTGAGCCGAGAGAACGACCTGGGCGATGAACGGCTGCAGGCTTTCATTCGGCCAGCCCGCCAGAGCGCTCGGCCGGGTTGGCAGGTAGCCGGCAGCAGCGCTCCACTCAGATAGAAAATCACTCTCGACCAGGAATTCAGCCAGCTCGACTGAAGCCTGACGGCGGACCGGGTCCTGGTCGGCGAGCGCCCAGACCCAGCCGTTGGCCAGGGTCAGGCTATCGCTGTCCAGCGAGGGCAGGACCGCGGCGCTGGTATCGGCGGGCAGCTCGCTCAGGTAATTCGAGCTCCAGGTAATCACCCAATCCGCCTGGCCTTCCCGGTAAGCCTGCCAGGCCTGACCGGTTGACTGGTATTGGGCAATCGAGGCGGGGAAGACGCCGTTGCGCGAACCTCGCTGATAAAGCTCGAACACATCCGCGAGGATGGCCGGATTGAGCGCCGGGCGCCCCTGCGCGTCCTGGACGCTGCCGCCCGCCGAGCGGTACAGAGTCAGTGTGACCATCGCCTGAGGGTCGCCGGCCTGGAAGATGAGGGGAACGCCCCGCTCAAGGACATCCTCCCAGGTCAGGGGAGGCTCAGAACCCACGACCGCCGGACGGTAGAGCATCACCAGAGCATTTCCGGCAAAGGGCAGCCCGAAGATGCTCTCCTGCAGGGACGCCAGCTGGCGGGCATAAGGGTACCAGTCGCTGTCATCTATGGCTGAGCTGAGTTCATCCATGGGATAGATCAATCCCTTCACAGCGGCGGCTTCCAGATCGGAACGGCTCAAGGCGATCAACCCCGGCGCGGCCGCGGGCGCGGCTGCGCTGGCGGTTGTCAGCGACTCGAGCAGGCCGCCCGGTCCGCTCGCGCTCTTCACCCGGACATCCACGTAGAGATCCGGATGGGATGCCATGAAGGCGTCCAACCGGGCTCGAAGGATCTCCCCGGCGCGGCCAGGACCGTCTGGATCGAATTGCGGCGGCAGCCAGATGTGAAGGGGAACCGGGCCGATCGGGGGCAAGTCCTCGGGGGTCGGAGTCGGGCTGGCATCCATCGGACCGGCTGTGGCGCTCGGTGCTGCCGGAGGGGTTGCCGTCGCAGTTCCGGGCAGAATATCCGTCAACCAGGTCGAACAGCTGGCCAGGCCAAGAAAGACTAATAAAGATAGCGCTAACCGGACAACCGTTCTTCGGCAGGCAGGAAAAAGGCTGATCGCGGCCGGGCTGTGCGAGTCTGAAGAAGGCAGCGGGTCTGTTTGCTTGGGTTTCATCACCAGGGGAACGGGCGGCTGAGCAGCTCGATCAGCAGCGCAACGCAGTTAAGCGCATCGCTGAACTCGATCATCTCGGACGGCGTATGCAGATACCGGCACGGGACGGAAATACCGCCCACTGGAACGCCGCCGCGGGAGACCTGAATTGCAGAAGCTTCGTTCGTACTGTCTTCGAAGATTTCGAGCTGATACCCTATTTTAGCATTTTCGGCTGTTTCGGTCATCCAGCGAACCACGCGGGGATCGGAAATCATACTGCCGTCGCGCACCTTGATCGCCGGGCCTTTTCCGAGGGCGATCTCCGCCGGGCGGGCTTTGGGCGTATCGCCGCAGGGAGCAACGTGGACCGATATCGCCAGCTGCGGCTCGATCCCATAAGCTGCCACAGCGGCGCCGCGGTCGCCGACCTCTTTCTGGGTGGTAAAGACGAAAACCAGCTCGTGGGGGGTTTCACCCAGACGGCGCATCACTTCGATCATCACCGCGACGCCAGCCCGGTTATCCATCGCCTTGCCTGCCAGCCGCCGTCCGAAATCGAGAAAAGGCCGCTCGAAGACGGCCACGTCCCCTGCCCGCACCGGCGATTCTTCCCGGCTTGCGGCTCCGGTGTCAATGTAGATTTTACTCAACTCGGCCAGCTTGCCGCCGTTTTCCTGGCGCTCCGCGCCGATCACTCCCTGGACGCTATTCAGAAACCTCACCCGCCCTCCGATCAGGGTCTGCGGTGGAGCTGTGCCCAGCCCGCTCACCCGGGCGAAGCCGTTCTCGTCAACGTGGGCGACCATCAGCCCAATCTCGTCCATGTGGGCGCTCAGCATGATCCGCAGCCCGTTTGCCTTCTTTTTTCCCTTACGGGCGATCAAGTTACCCAACGCGTCGACCCGCATGACATCAGCCAGAGGGGTGATCTCTTTCCGAATCAGGTCCCGTACCGGGCCTTCATACCCGCTTGGACCGTCGGTTTCGACCAGTTGTTTGATCAGCGCTTTCATGGATGTCAGACTCCTCGTATATACCTTATCAGCGGTCCGCAGCCAAAATATCCGCTGAGAGCCGGACAAGGGCGTGATAAAGCAGAGCCAGGGTGTTTTCCCAGTCCTCACGGCGGGCGACCATGACGGCCGTGTGGGCATAGCGCCCCGGGACGGAAACGGATACGGAGGGTATCCCTGCCCGCTGCCGGTGAATCGCGCCAGCGTCGGTGCCGCCTCCGCCTGGCTGGCGGAACTGGTAGGGGATGCCCAGTTCGTCGCCGGCCGCCGCAAGATGCCGGATCAGGCGCGGATCGGAGAGCGTGCCCCGGTCGGCCAGGTAGACTGCCGGGCCTTTGCCAAGGCGGGTATTATAACTGACATTTTCCGAGCCGTCCCAGACGGGAAGGTCGTAGGCCGGGGTTGAATCTACGGCGATTGCCAGATCAGGGTTGAGCGAGTAGGCCGCCACCTTTGCGCCGCGCAGCCCGACCTCCTCTTGAACCGTGAAGGCCGCCAACAACTCGATATTCTCCGGAGGGTTTTTGACCAGTTCGATCAAGGTCGCCACGCCCAAGCGGTTATCCAGCGCCTTTCCCATCAAGCTCGGTCCGGCCTCTCGAAAGCGCGTCGCGAAAGCCGCCCGCTCGCCAGGCTTGATCTTTTTCCCGTTCTCCGGACCTATGTCGATCCGCAGGTTCTCGACTTTGACGGATTCCAGCTCGGTTCGGGTCTCGTAGAAGTGGATTGGACGAAGTCCGATCACTCCTGGAAGGTGATCCCTGCCAACCAGAACAGATTTGCCGGGCAGCTGGCGCGGATCGATGCCGCCGACGGTCTCAAATTTGAAAACCCCGTCCTCCTCTTCCTCCATCAGCATCATCCCGACTTCATCCATATGAGCCGCCAGCATGACCCGCAGCCCGCCCGGCTTTTTCGGCCGGCGGACGGCCAGGACGTTGCCGAGCGCATCCACCTGGATCTCATCTGCCCAGCCTTTCAGTTCGCCGAGCACGATTGCCCGCACTTCGCGTTCGTCGCCCGAAACGCTCACGGCGTTGCACAGCCGTTCGAGAAGCTCGATCTGTGCTCTGCCGACAGCCGGGGCAGCGGGGCTGGTCATCCCTGAGCGGGTCATGGCTGCGCCTCCAGGTTCAGGTTTGAGAGGAAGTCTCCGTCCAGCCGGGCCACAAACTCCGCCATCCATTGCCCGCAAGCCTGGATGTCGTTCATTGAAACCATTTCGACCGGCGTGTGCAGGTACCGGGAGGGGATTCCGAGGACCATCGTAGGGATTCCTTCGGCGCTGACCTGCATCGCAACCGCATCTGTTCCCGAGGATTTGGGCATCAATTCGACGGAATACTTTATATCGAGCTCTTCTGCAAGCGATTTGAAGGCCTGGTAAAGCCCGGGGTGTACATTGGGACCCCAGCCGATTGTAGGACCTTTGCCAATTGGAAAAGTTCGGTAGTCGTTCGGGCTGCCGGGACCTTTGCCGAATGTCACATCGATCGCCACCGCCAGATCCGGCCGGATCGCAAATGCGGAAGTGGACGCGCCAGCCAGGGTTTCTTCCTCCTGAACCGAGGCAACCGCCCAGACATCCCAGCTGTGCTGCTTATTGCGAAGCGACTCCAGGCAGATCGTCAGGGCGGCGATCGATGCGCGGTCGTCGAGGCTATGGCCGGCAAGGATCGTTCCGGAAAGCTCCAGCGGCGGTTGGGCAAAGGAAACCAGGTCGCCCGTGCGGACCAGCCGATTGACCTCTTCGGAAGGCAAGCCGGTGTCGATCAATAGGCGGGACATGCCGACGACATCATCCTTGCTGAGCGAGGGCGGTAATAGACTGGCCGGCGGTTGAACGATCACGCCGTGAATCTCGTTCCGCCCGTGAACAACGACCGGCTGGCCTGGCAGAACGCGCGGGTCAATCGGCCTAGCCTCGCTGATTTGAATGAAACCGTCGACGACCCGGGTGACCATCATGCCGATGGCATCCATATGCGCCATGAGCAGGATGCGCCGGCGCGGCTCGTCCCCGCGGCCTTTCTTTAATCCGTGCAGGCTGCCAAGCGGGCTGGTGGACAGCTCATCCACCAGCGGCCTCCAGGCATCAGCGATCACCTCGCGTACCGGATCTTCGTAACCAGATAATCCAGGCAGCGATATCAACTTTTTCAATAATTCTTTGGATGCGGTCATGGATGCGGGGGCGTAAAGTTGATCCAAGTCTTGAGGTTCAGTTCAGGATTCCTCGACCGGTTGAGTCTCGGTGGGAGTCGGCGTCTCACTGGGCGCCGGCTGGGTGGGAGTAAAAGTCCCGGTAGGTGTAGGCGTGCGGGTGGGCGGCACGAACAAGGTGAAGGTGGCAGTCGGGGTCAGACTGATGGTGGGCGTCTGAGTGATGGTATGAGTTGGAAGCAGAAAGAGGGTCTCCGTAACGGTTGGCGTGAAAGTCACCAGCGGGGGGGTATCCGTCAGGGTCAGGGTCGGGGTTTCGGTCGGCTGGTTGGCCGCCCGCCCGATTTGCATAATAACCAACCCAAGGCAGTAGCAGGGCAGGGTTGCCAGAATGATGATGATCAAGATCGTGCGAATCCGTCTGCGCCGCTCGGCCAGGAATGCCATAAAAGACCCTCCGCGTAGATTTTGATCATATCACGAGGCAGGATGTCTGGCAAGTCACCCGCCCGCGCGGAAAGTGTCCTCCCTGGGCATCTGCGCCGATCGCATCTCCAGGCGTACCGCATGATACAGATTTTCCGCTTTCAGCTCACTTAAAGACAGGCAGGGACCTTCCAGGTGATCCGCCAGCGCCTGAGCCAGCCCCTGGTCGAAGGCCGCATGCTCCATGTTGATCACCACCGAATGGATATCGTCCTCCGCAATCCTTGCCGCCAGACGGTACGCTTCTTCCTGAGGAGGCAGATGCCCCATCGAGACGTTTCCAGCCCCGTCGGTCAGGACGATCAGCAGCGGCATCACATCCGGGTGGAGCTGTTTTTCGCGCGAGAGGACTTCATGGGCAAGTTTCAATCCGGCCGAAAGCGGCGTCTTACCGCCAACCGGGATGTCGGCCAGGGCGCGCTGCGCCAGCAGCACCGAATTGGTCGGCGGCAGCACCATCGTCGCGCGGTCCTTTTGAAAGACGATCAGCCCGACCCGGTCGCGGCGCTGGTAGGCGTCGGTCAGCAGCGAAAAGATCGCTCCCTTGGTCGCCTGCATCCGTTCCGCCACAGCCATCGACCAGGAGGCGTCCACCAGGAAGAGGATCAGGTTCGCGGCGCGGCGGACGCGCACCTTGCGCATGTAATCGCTGCGGTGGACAGAAAAGGCCACCCGCTTGCGGTCCTCGGCTCGCTGGCGCTGGAAGGGCGCCGCAGCCCGAATCGTGGCGTCGAAGGCCAGATCGTCTAGCTTGCCCACGGAGGGCCGCGCCTGGATGTAGCGTCCGCGTTTGCGCTCGGTGTGGGTGCGCGAACGACGTCCGGCAAAGCGCCTCACCATCTTGTCCAACGGGGTGTCCAGCCGGCGCGGATCGAACGGCTGGCTGACCTTAACCTTTTCCCCGCCGGTCCACCACTGCGCCTGGGTCTGGTCAAAGACCGAATCCCTGGCCGGCTCGGGGGTGCCCTGCGGAACGGCCTGTTGGTCTTCGACGGCGTCAGTTACGTTTTTTTTTGAGCCGTGGTCTCTTCGTCGCCGGTGGGCGCGGTTTCGCGCTGCTCGCCTGTCGAGCTGGCGCCTTGCAGCTGCTCAATGCGGTCCTGCAGCTCTTCCATGGTGATCTCTTCCTGCTGGAAGGGCCCCCGGCGGATGCGGTGCGGCAAAGCCAGCTCGGCAGCCAGGGCGATATCCCGTCCGTTGATCGCCGTGCGGCCGTCAAAGGCTGCCTGAGCCCGGGCCGCTTTGAGAATCACCAGATCGGCGCGGTGCCCGTCCACATTCAGCGAGGCAGTCAGCTGAGCAATCGCCAGCAGATCGCGGCTGGAGTAACCAACCTGATCAATGATCGTCCGCGCCCGCTCGATCTGGCGGGAAAGCTCTTCCTCTTTGATCAGGAACTCTTCGCGGAATTTTTCCGGATTGGCCTCGAAAGCCAGATTGCGCTCCATGATCGAGACCCGCTCGCGCGCGTCGCGGATCCCGTAAATTTCGACGGATAGGGCAAAACGATCGAGCAGCTGCGGGCGCAGGTCCCCCTCTTCAGGATTCATCGTACCGACCAGGATGAACCGGGCCGGATGGCTGAAGGAGATGCCCTCACGTTCGATGATGTTCATCCCCATCGCGGCCGAATCGAGGAGCACGTCCACAACGTGATCGTCAAGCAGATTGACCTCATCAATATAGAGCAGCCCGCGGTTGGCCGCCGCCAGCACGCCAGCCTCGAAATGGCGCTCCCCTTTTTGGATCGCCTTTTCGATGTCCAGGGTGCCGACTACCCGGTCTTCTGTGGCTGAGATAGGCAGGTTGACGAACGGCGTCGAGCGGGTGGTCACCGGCAGCTGTTCGCCACGAGCTGCACGCTCGCGGCATTCCGTGCACCAGCTGGTCGGTTTATCCGGGTCGCAGCCGAAGCGGCAGTCCTCGACCACCCTCACGTGGGGTAGCAGCGCCGCCAGGGCGCGGGCCGCGGTCGATTTGGCCGTGCCGCGCTCGCCGCGAATCAACACCCCGCCGATGCGGGGATCCACAGCGTTCAATACCAGGGCGCGCTTCATGCGCTCCTGGCCGACGATAGCGGTGAATGGGTAAATTACAGGCATTGCAGGTTGCTTATCCTTTGTGACAAATCCGATGACCCATTTGCGCAGTAAGTTTACCACGCCGGGAGGATTGAATCAACCAGACAGGGGGTGGGCAGCGGCGCGACCTTGACATTTATCCTTCCTTTATGGATAATAGGATCATCTTTCATCCAAAACGGCTGTGACAGAGGAAAGTAAGCCGGCGGAATACGCCAGGGAGGCTGGGGCAGAGACTGAAACCCCCGCTCGCAGGAAACCGGCCGAAGTTCCCTCTTGAGCCGCTCAGGGGAACCCGCGGATTGGCCGCGAAAGTAGTCTGAGCCGCAGTGCCAGCGTTAGAGGGCAAGCCAATCGCCGGTTGTCCGGCCGTTGGATCGAGCGGGCTGCGGAATCGCAGCCAATCTGGGTGGTACCGCGGGCATTACTCCCGTCCCTTGTTTGGGACGGGATTTCTTTGTTTTGGAGGCCGTATGAGCGATCAAAATAACATCATGGATGAGCTGGATGCAATCCAGCAGAACGGACTGACGGCGCTGGAAGCTGTTCAGAGCGAGAGCGAGCTGCAGGCCTGGCGAACCGCCCACCTGGGGCGCAGCGCGCCGGTGATGCAAGTCTTCACCCGGCTGGGCAGCGTGCCTAAAGAACTGCGCCCGCAGGTCGGCCAGAAAGCCAACCAGGTCAAACTGGCGCTGGAAACCGCCATGGAGGCGAGGGGAGCCCAGGTCCGCGCGCGTGAATTGGAGCGCAAGCTGCAAACCGAACGCTTGGATGTGACCCTGCCCGGGCGCAGACCGGCGGTTGGGCGGCTGCATCCTTCCACTCAGGCGCTGGAGGAAATCTGCGCCATCTTTCAGGAGATGGGTTTCCAAATCTACCGCTCGCCCGAAGTCGAAACCGACGAATTGAATTTCGAGCTGCTCAACATCCCTGCCCACCATCCGGCCCGCGATATGTGGGACACCTTCTACACAGCTAAACCTGGCGTCATCCTGCGCACACATACTTCGCCGGGGCAGATCCGCGCCATGCGCGAAATGTGTCCAAATCCTATCCGGGTCAGCCTGCCGGGCATGGTTTACCGCTATGAGCAAACCAACGCCAGCCATGAAGCTCAATTCAACCAGGTCGAGCTGCTGGCGGTCGGTCGCAACATCACCTTTGGCGACCTGAAAGGTACCATCGAAGGGTTCGCCCAGCGCATGTTTGGCGACCAGGTTCGCATCCGCATCCGGCCTTCCTACTTCCCGTTCACCGAACCGAGCGGCGAGGTGGACATGGAATGCTACATTTGCGGCGGAAAAGGCTGCAACGTTTGCAAGGGCAGCGGCTGGCTGGAGATCGCCGGCTGCGGCATGGTCCATCCGGTCGTCCTGCAAAATGGCGGCTACGACCCGAGCGTGTTCTCCGGCTTCGCTGCCGGACTTGGGCCTGAACGGATTGCGATGTTGAAGTACCGCATCGAGGATATCCGCTACTACTGGGGAAACGACGTGCGGTTTCTGGAACAGTTCTAGGCATTAAAGAGGACAAATTATGGACATCCCACTTTCCTGGTTGAAAGATTACGTCGAGATCGACCTGCCCCTGATCGAAGTGGCCAAGCAGATGACCCAGGCAGGGCTGGAGGTTGAATCGATCCGGTTGGTCGGCCTGCCAGATCCTTACCGCGAAGGCGGGCTTCAGCAGCACGAGATTTCCGTCAGCGGGCTTTCCTGGCAGGCGGATAAGATTGTCGTCGCCCAGATCGACGAGGTCATGCCGCATCCCAACGCAGACCGCCTGGTGCTCTGCCGCCTGAATGACGGCACCGGTGAGATCATCGTCCTGACCGGTGCGCCAAACCTGTTTGAATTTAAAGGCGCCGGACCCCTGCCAAAACCGATCAAAGTTGCTTACGCCCACGAAGGGGCCACCATTTACGACGGGCACCAGCCCGGCTACGTGCTGACAACCCTTAAACGCACCAAAATTCGCGGGGTAGAATCCTTCTCGATGGTCTGCTCCGAGAAGGAGCTTGGTATCTCTGACGAGCACGAAGGGATCATGATCCTCGACGACGACGCTCCTACCGGCATGCCGCTGGTGGATTACATGGGCGACGCGGTCTTCGAAATCAGCATCCTGCCGAATATGGCCCGAAACGCCAACGTGATCGGCGTGGCCCGCGAACTGGCAGCGATCACCGGCAAACCGCTGCGCAGGCCGCAGCCGAGCCTGCCGCGCAATGGACCGCCGATCGCCGGCCGAGCCTTTCTTGAGATCAGTGATCCCGGGCTTAACCCGCGCTTCGTCGTCGGGCTGGTCGAGGGCGTCACCCCCCGTCCAAGCCCTTACTGGGTTCAGCGCCGGCTGCGCCTGGCCGGGATGCGCCCGATCAATTCGATCGTCGATGCGACCAACTACGCCATGCTCGAGTTGGGCGAACCGCTGCACGCCTTCGACTACGACGTGCTGGTCAAACGCGCCGGCGGCAAAGCGCCGACGATCTCGACCCGAGCCGCCCGACCCGGCGAAACCCTGACAACCCTGGACGGGGTCGAGCGCAAGCTGGATGACTTCACAGTGCTGGTCTGCGACACCGCCGGCCCGCTTTCCCTGGCAGGGGTGATGGGCGGTCTGGAAAGCGAGGTGACGGATAACACCCGAAATGTGCTCCTCGAAGGGGCAAGCTGGAACTTCATCAACACCCGCCGGACGCTGATGGCCCAGAAGCTCTCCTCCGAAGCCGGCTACCGCTTTTCGCGCGGCGTGCACCCGGCCCTGGCGGAGGAGGGCGTCCAGCTTTGCCTGGATTACATCGCCGCCTGGAGCGGCGGGCAGATCGCCTCGGGGCTGGTGGACGCCTACCCCCTGCCACCAGCTGACCCGGATGTCGCCGTCAGCGAACAGGAAGTGCGTCGCCTGCTCGGCATCGATCTCAAAGCGGAAGAGATCGCCGGACTACTCAGCCGGCTTGAGTTCACCTGTCGGGTAGAAGGTCAAACCGTCCACGCCGCAACGCCGCCCCACCGCCTGGATATCGGTCAGGGCGTGACCGGCGCGGCCGACCTGGTCGAGGAGATCGCCCGCATTTACGGCTACGACCGCATCCCTGCGACCCGGCTGGAGGATTCACTCCCGCTGCCGCGCACCGACCTGGCTCTTGAATTCGAAACCAAATTGCGCACGGCGCTGGTTCGACACGGATTGCAGGAAGTGGTCACCTATCGTCTGACCGCGCCCGAGGACGAAGCCCGCCTGCGCCCTCCCGGCAGCCAGTCAGAAGAAGCAGAATACCTGCGGCTGCTCAATCCGCTCAGCCCGGAAAGGTCCGCTATGCGCCGCAGCCTGCTGGCGTCGGTGCTGGCTTCACTGGAGAAAAACGCCCGCCTGCGCGACCGCCTGGCGTTTTTCGAAATCGGGCCGGTTTTCCTGCTCAGGGAAGGGCAAACCTTGCCGGACGAGCAAAACCGCCTGGCGATCGCCATGACCGGTCTGCGCCTGACGCCCGCCTGGGACCGCCAGGAAACCGCCCTGATGGACTTCTATGACCTGAAAGGCATACTCGAGGGGATCATCGAAGATCTGCACATCGGCCCTGCAGTTTTCCAGCCCGCCGAACACCCATCCTTCCATCCTGGCAAATGCGCCGAGGTATCGGCCGGCGGACAGGTGCTGGGTGTCTTCGGCGAGCTGCACCCTCTGGTCAAGCAGAATTACGATTTCCTCGCCCCGCCAGTGTTAGCCGCGGAATTTGAGCTGAGCGCAATGCTGGCCCAGTATACCCGCTACTTCTCCGCCGAGAGCGTGCCAATCTTCCCGCCGGTGCTGGAAGATATTGCCGTGATCGTCGACGAAAGCGTGCCCGCTGCCGAAGTGGAGGCAGCCATACGCCAGGGCGGCGGGAAGCTGCTCGCCGGGCTGCGCCTGTTCGACATCTACCGCGGAGAGCAGATCGGGACGGGCAAGAAGAGTCTGGCTTACGCCCTGATCTATCAGGCGGCCGATCACACCCTCACGGCGGGTGAAGCGTCTCAAATCCGCGGACGAATCATCCGCCGGCTGGAACAGATGGTCGGCGCCCGGCTGCGCTCGTCAAGCTGACCAGAAACCTTCAATCCAGCGATCCCCTATCAAGCGGGGGCGCGGTTTCCTGAATGGAGCCCGCCCCCGTTTGCACTGCCAAAAAAACAATGGGTTTTGCCCTTGCGTTTTTCAAAGATAGGATATAATAAAACCATCCTTGCACCGTCCATTCGTGCAGAAACACCGGGCGGATCACCACACAAAGGGCGGTGCAAGAAAGGGCAATCGATTATCGCGTTATTATTAACCGTCATCGTTTAACAGTATCCTATCGGGACCGTATCGAAGTCCGCCTTTCCGGCTAGAGCCGGTAGTTTAACGTGCAGAATCCAGCTGACGGGGGCAGCCCTTTTTTCCAAGACTACATGAACGATCGGCCAAATCCTGCTCCATAAGGATGGGTCCAAGGATACACAGACTGGAACTTCATTGAGAAGGTTTTGATCTGACAAATTATGTGGGTATTACATACGCATTGGCAGCCGCCGCGGCGTCCAGCTGACCCGGGAGGCATCCTCTTCTGGGCTGAAAGTCCGCAAGGACCCCCGCCCCCGCCGCGCGGCCGCCCGCAGCAATTCAAAAAAACGCAGATCCGGGATCATCCTTTCTGCTTAGAGCCGGACACCATTCGCCTGCAAATTGGATCCGGCACGCCGCTGGACAGCGCGCAACTTGGCGCGGTTCGCCTGCGTCTGCCATCCACCAACAATGCCCCGCTGCCGTCCACCGATTTAAATCCGGAGTGGGAGCTGGACGACGTTTCGACCCCACATCTGACCGCCTGGCTGGTGCGCGGCCTCTGGCTGCCGGCGGGCAAAGCGTTCAGCGTGCTGGCCAACCTGCCGGTAGAATCGATCGCCAGCGGATTCGTTCTCGGACAGGACGCCCGCTACTGGCAGACCGTGTGCAGCCTGGTCCTCGAAGTGCTGGCGGAGCAGAAAATTCTGCCCACCCTGGTGCTGGTTTCAGGCAACGGGCAGGTCCCGGATCAGTACATTGCCCGCTGGCTGCCGGTTCTCGACAGCCCCAAGGACGGTCCGCGCCTCGCCGTCCTCGA
>FWPV01005053.1_pt1 | contig 26850 bp, 24 predicted proteins | sample 2228371 | NCBI WGS metagenome assembly FWPV01 (sample SAMEA103939776, study PRJEB20133) | metagenome
TATCCGTATTATTGGTATTGATACCGAAAGAGCCGCTGATGGCCTGGCGCTGAGCTCACGTAATGGTTACCTGAGTACTGAACAACGTGCAGTTGCACCACAGATTTATCAGCAACTGCGCTGGTTACAACAACAAATTACTCAGGGTTATCAGGATTTTCGTTTGCTGGAACAACAGGCGACTGCTGCCTTAACTCAGGCAGGCTTTCGCCCGGACTACCTGCATATTTGTGAGCGTCAGACTTTGACCCTGGCAACAAGCCATGACAAACCGCTGGTTATTTTACTGGCAGCTTATCTTGGCAACACCCGACTGATTGATAACCTCGAAGTCTGACCCCTGATTGGCCGGCGCAGCATCTACGCTGCTGCGTCTGGCTCTGCAGTACCGGCACTGACACAGTGCAGAAACAAACGAGCAGCGTGAATCAATCGTTGAAGCTGTGACAAATTTTGTTATCATAGCCGGCCGCAATTTCGCCGAAATTGTGTAAAAATAAAGCAAAAATAACTACAAAGGCCTGCAGGCCAAAATCTGCGTCAGCCCGAGTGAAATCAGACGATGACCGGGTTCGCCGGACCATCGTGGTGTAATGTTGCCAGTCACCTGGAGTTTTTTGTAAGGAACCCCTGATGGATTCACCCAGCGCGTTAAGTTTAATCCCTCCTGTTGTTGTAATGGCCGTAGCTGTCTGGTTAAAAAGACCTATTCTGGCTCTGGTTGTTGGTGCTGTTGTTGGTTTATTGATGTTAAGCCCCGGACAGTCACTGCATAACTTTTCTGAAATTGCCGTCAATGTGATGCAAGACGAAACTATCGGCTGGTTAATCCTGGTCTGTGGTGGTTTTGGTGCTTTGATTGGACTTTTGATCCACACCGGTGGCGCCCTGGCTTTTGGCCGGCTTGGCTCACAAATGGCTCAAGGCCCGCGCTCGTCCATGTTTATGACCTTCGTGCTGGGTGTGATCATCTTTGTTGATGATTACCTCAATGCGCTGACTGTGGGCGAAGCGATGAAACGTGTCACTGACAAGTATAAAATTTCCCGGCAAAAGCTGGCTTATATTGTCGACTCCACCGCAGCCCCTATCTGTGTCATTATTCCAATTTCTACCTGGGCTGTATTCTTTGGCGGTTTACTGGAAGACAATAATATCGCCGAAAAAGGTCAGGGCATTGCGGTCTATATCCAGGCCATTCCTTATATGTTCTATCCCTGGCTGGCCATTCTGATTGTCATGCTGGTAGCGCTGAAGTTTATGCCAGATTTAGGCCCAATGAAAAAAGCCGAGCTGGAAACCCAGGCCGGCCGCCCATTTGAATGTGAACTGGCCGAAGTTCAGCCGAAAATTGCCAATCACGGCCAAAGCCATCACGCAGCCCAACAAATGCCACATCACACCAGTGATGAATATGCCATGCAGTCCATTGAAGAAGAGTTTGAGAGCAGCAACCGCCACGGTAAAGTACATAACTTTGCGGTGCCAATGTTGTCACTGATTTTCTTCACTATTGTGCTTGGTAATTCACTGAGTGAACCTGATGTGCTCAAGGGTGTCATTGCCACCTTATTGCTGACCATTATCTACTACGGCGTGCAGCGCTTGATGAGTATCAGTGAAATGATGGACGTGATGATGAATGGTTTTAAAACCATGTTACCTGCCATCAGCACTGTGATTGCCGCTTTTATTTTTAAGGATGTTTGCGACAAGTTGTTGCTGCCACAGTATGTGATTGAAAACCTGAGCCCTTATATGACAGCCCAGATGCTGCCGGCGCTGGTGTTTGTTGCTATGGCAATATTGTCATTTGCCACAGGTTCATCCTGGGGTATTTTTGCCGTTTCAATCCCTATTGTGATGCCACTGGCCCATGCGGTAAATGCTGATGTGCCGCTGGTGATTGGAGCTCTGCTGTCAGCCGCTTCTTTTGGCTCACAAGCCTGTTTTTACAGTGACTCCACTGTACTGGCCGCCCAGGGCTCTGGTTGCAATCTAATTTCCCATGCTATTACCCAACTGCCTTATTGTCTGATAGCTGCAGTATTGGCCTTTGGTGGTTTTGTGTACCTGGCGATGTAAAACACATTGCCAAAGATAAAAAGCCAGCAACTGCTGGCTTTTTTATTGACTGCGTTTTGCCTGCTGGTGGTAACAAACTGGTTATGGCAGACTGATATTTTTCCCGCATGGCAGGTTCATTATTTTGGCCAGGAGTTGGATGTTATCTGTCTTGATGCTGTGCTGTAGCTGGCCGCTGTTGGCGCTACAGCTTCAGCAGTCACGTATTCAGATGCACAATGGTGATATCTTAACAGGCCGGATCATCGGTCAAACGGACAGCGCAGTAACACTGGAAACTTCGTATCACAGCGCCATCATGCTGAACCGCAAGGATATTCAGCTCATCCAGCCAGTCAATACAGTGCAGTCCGGCAATACAACACAACCGATAGGTGATAACAGCCAAACAGCACTACAAACCGGCGGTACAGCGCCAGCAGCTGACTGGTCGCTGGAGTTTGATGTCAGTGCCAGTAACAGATATGGCAAACAAGATGCCAGTTTGTTTAATCTGGTCAGCAGTGCTGAATACCGCCAGGGTTCATGGCGCAGTACGCTGGACTTAAATTATGACTATGAACTCAAAGAGCAGGCGCCTAAAACACATCAGTATAAAATAAGCCCTGCCATTGATTATTACCTGCAGCAGCGCCTGTTCTGGCGCTTAACCAGCGACTATCAATACAACTATCTGGCGGCGGATTATAAAAATGTCGATCTCAGTACCGGGCCTGGTTATGCCCTGTTGGCACAGCAACAGCTGCAGTTGGATCTGACGCTGATGGCAGGGTTAAAACGCGCTTCTTTCCGGTATACCGAGCCACTGCGTAACCTGCTGGCAAGCACCTCGTTGTCTTATCATTTTGTTGCCATGGAATGGGACTTTAACTACCAGCTGAGTCAGTGGCCTTTGGAAATATACAGCGAAGGCAATCTGTTAAAACTGCTGAATCAACCCCTGTCTTATCTGCATTTTAATTACGAACTGCTGTCCAATGCCGGCCTGCGTTATCGCCTGAGCGATAGAGTGCGTTTGTCGTGGACTTACGAATATAACCTGACGGATTTGGAAGCTTTTTTGCCAAGGCAACAATCTGTTTCTTTTGATATTAAAGATTTACGGCAAAAACTGAGTATTGGCGCTTCTTTCTAAGCCAACTTACCGCAACACTGCAAGAGGCGGTTAACGGCAAAACATCAGCCCAGATTCAAACCATAAAAAAACCCGGCATCAGGCCGGGTTTTGTCACGAGAAGATCCGCTGTTACTCTTCGTCGTCTTCGTCATAACCGTCGTCTTCACCTTCAAAGTAGGTGCCCCAACCGTCATACTCCACGCCAAATTTTTGCGCCAGCTGTTCCAGCTTAATAGCATCAGCGGTGATATTGGCGGCATCTAACGACTGCTCGCGAATGGCATCAAACACCCAGGCGCTGCCGCCGTCTTCAAATTCCACTTCTTCGGCGTCTGTCACTTCAAAACCCAGCTTAAACACCTCAACCGCTACTTTTTCCAGTTTGGCAAAGTCCGGGTGATAAAAATGGTGTTCAATGGTGTATTCCGCATCCGGATCGCTGCCATCCTCCAATAAAGCGGTGATGGTGTCGTTGGTAAATTCCTGCCAGTTTTCCATAAGGTTATCCTGTAACTTTGCTCTGAGCGGCAGTGTAATCGCTGGCGACTTCGCTATCAAGGGCGCTGATTTTTTCCTGCATCAGGTTGCGCACCTGTTCTGCCACTTCGCGCACAGGTACAGCAAAATCCTCCGGCATCAAAGGCGCCATCACCTCGATAATAATGCGGCCGTTATTCCAGCGGTTCAGCTTGATGTTGCCATGGGTCTGGCTCATACAAATCGGCACTATTGGCACCCCAGCCTGCTGCGCAATATGAAAAGCACCGGTTTTAAAAGGCAATAAACCGCGGCCATAACTGCGGGTGCCTTCCGGAAATACCCACACCGACACTTTGTCTTTGACAATACGTTCCACCGCGCCCTGCATAGTGCCCACAGCACGGCTTTTGTTGTTGCGGTCAATCAGGATATTGCCACTGAGCCAATACAACTGACCAAAAAACGGGATAAATTTCAGGCTCTTTTTGCCGATAGTGACAGTGCCTTTGAGCAGCGCGCCACTGATGGTAAACAAGTCATAGTTGTTCTGATGGTTAGCAACAAAGACACAAGGCATCGCAGCTTGCACCGCAGGGTGATAACGGATTTCCACCTTCACACCAAACAAACGGCTGACTTTGCCATACCAGCCGGCAAAAAGTGCCACGTTGTCAGCACGGAAGGGCCGGACCAGACAAATCAGCAAGCCAATAGTGGACGCAATCACAATAAAACATAACAACAACACAATACGGATAAAAGCGAGCACACCAAACCCTCGGGCAATAAAAAAGCCGCTTATTATAGCGGCTTGTATCGGGTGTTCTGGTTTGATCTGTGGTAATAAAGCGGCGATCCGCTGTTATCTGGCAAAATAATCCGGCGTATTGCGGTTATTCCACTTCACCCACCAATAATTCATCAATACGCTGCAAACCTCTGGGCAGTTTATTACCACGCCGGCCCCGTTCACCAACATAATGCGCTAAATCAGCAGCTTTAATGGTCATCTTGCGTTTACCTGCCACCAGCGTAATGCCAGACTCAGCAGGCACCACCGCCAGCAGCTTGACATATTCTTCCCTCGACGCGGCTCTGGCCGATGGAATACTGATAATTTTATTGCCTTTGCCTTTGCTGAGCTTGGGCAGCTCAGCAATAGGGAACACCAGCATGCGGCCTTCATTGGAAATCGCCACCACCTGATCGGTGTCCGGATTGTGAATAGCCAAAGGCGTCAGTACCTTAGCACCGGCTGGCAAAGACAATAAGGCTTTACCTGCTTTATTACGGCTCAGTAAATCACTAAAACTTGCGACAAAACCATAACCGGCGTCGCTTGCCAGCAATAGTTGCTGGTTGTCTTCAGCCATCAGCACATGTTCAAAAGTTTCACCGGCCACTATGCTAAAACGACCGGTCAGAGGTTCACCCTGACCACGGGCTGAAGGTAAATCATGAGCTTCAGCGGCAAAACTACGACCGCTGGAGTCAATAAAAGCGGCATATTGATTACTGCGGCCAATAGCCGACGATTTATAACCGTCGCCGGCTTTGTATTGCAGGCTGTTGCCGTCAATATCGTGGCCTTTGGCACAGCGTACCCAGCCTTTTTCCGACAACACAACTGTAACTGCTTCACTTGGTAATAACTCTTTTTCGCTCAGGGCTTTGGCCTCACCACGCGACACCAGCGGGCTGCGCCTGTTATCACCGTATTTTAAAGCGTCTGCTTCTAATTCATCACGAATGAGTTTGGTCAGCTTTTTCTCTGAACCTAAAATGCTTTGCAACTTGTCACGCTCTTTGGAAAGTTCGTCCAGCTCACCGCGGATCTTCATTTCTTCGAGCTTGGCTAAATGGCGTAACTTCAGCTCAAGAATGGCTTCTGCCTGACGTTCGGTAATGCCAAAATGGGCAATCAGCACAGGTTTAGGTTCGTCGTTTTCGCGAATGATCCGAATCACTTCGTCGATATTTAAAAAGGCGATTAACAAACCTTCCAGCACATGGATACGATCCAGCACTTTATCCAGACGATGCTGCAAACGTTTACGTACAGTGTCACGGCGGAACACCAGCCATTCACGCAAGATCTCCAGCAGGTTTTTGACTCTGGGACGCTGATCCAGCCCCAGAATATTTAAATTCACCCGGTAAGATTTTTCCAAATCTGTGGTGGCAAACAAATGTTGCATCAGCTGCTCCACGTCAATGCGGTTGGAGCGAGGCACTATCACAATACGGGTTGGGCTTTCGTGGTCAGATTCATCACGCAAATCCGACACCATCGGCAGCTTTTTTGCATTCATCTGTGCGGCAATTTGCTCCAGCACCTTGGCACCTGAAGTTTGGTGCGGCAAAGCAGTGATCACAATGTCACCGTCTTCCAGGGTATAAATAGCGCGCATCCGCACCGAACCCCGGCCGGTTTCGTACATGGCCTGCAGTTCGTGTTTTGGCGTAATAATTTCGGCGTCAGTCGGATAATCCGGCCCCTGCACATATTGCAGTAAGTCGGTCACCTGCGCCGCCGGGTTATCCAGCAAATGGCAGGCAGCTGCGGCAATTTCCCGCACATTATGCGGCGGAATATCGGTAGCCATACCGACCGCAATACCGGTAATACCGTTGAGTAAAATATGTGGCAAACGGGCCGGCAGGGTTTTTGGCTCTTCCAGCGTGCCGTCAAAGTTTGGCACCCAATCCACAGTGCCCTGCCCCAGCTCGCTCAGCAAAAGTTCGCTAAAACGCGATAACTTGGCTTCGGTATAACGCATGGCAGCAAAAGACTTTGGATCATCAGGTGCACCCCAGTTGCCCTGACCGTCCACCAGCGGATAACGGTAAGAAAAGGGCTGCGCCATCAGCACCATAGCTTCATAACAGGCGCTGTCACCGTGCGGGTGGAATTTACCCAGCACGTCACCTACTGTTCTGGCAGATTTTTTAAACTTCGCCAGATGCGACAAGCCCAGTTCAGACATGGCATAAATAATACGACGTTGCACCGGTTTTAAGCCATCGCCGATAAAGGGCAAAGCCCGGTCCATAATGACGTACATCGAATAGTTCAGATAAGCGTCTTCGGTAAAACGTCTTAGCGGTAATTGCTCCAGCCCATCGGCTGTTACGACGATCTCAGTCATCTTCTGTTCCACATCAGCTTAATTCGGGTTTGGGGCGTTAACATGGCTTGTTGTAAAGCCCGGCGCCGGCGCCACTGCCACCATAACAACATCAGCAGCACCATAGAAGTGGAGGCAAAAATACCAATCCACAGCCACTGCATCTGGCGGTTGCGCTCAATTTCCTGTAACCGCAGCGCCTGCAGTTCATTGTCTTTTTCCAATAAAGCGTTGCGCGCCTGCTGGCGCTCAGCATCAAAACTCAGCCGCAACTTTTGCACATCCAGGTCGCGCTCATCGTCCTGCAGGTCGATATAAGCTTTAAAATATTTGTCCAGGGTGTAATAAGCTTTTTCAAAATCGCCGGTATCGGCATACAACTTGGCGCGCAGTTGATCAAAATGCAGCAGATAAAAACGATCAGAGGTATTTTTACTGCCTTCAAGCTGCTGACTGGCCAGGGCCACTTCCTGCAGCGCCAGATTACTCTGGCCTAAACTGCGGTAAATTTGCGCTTTAATAAAATGATGTTCGCTGATTTGAAAAGTCGACTGCAAATTTGGCAGATAACTTTCGGCTTTTTCAATGTAAGTAATAGCTGCATCAAGCTTTTTTACATCTCTGCTGGCACCGGCCAGGCCGATATAAGCGTAATAAAGACTGACCGGATCTTCCTGTTCCAGACTCACTTTGAGCATCTGGTCAAAAATCTCCAGCGCTTTGTCCGGCTTTTTTAAATAACGGTAAGTGGAGGCCAGGTTATACCAGACCGTCAGTTTACTTTTTACCCAGCCGAGCTCATCAAACAAACGAAAAGACGCTTCCAGGAACTGTCTGGCTTCATCATCAATGCCCAAAGTCAGATAATTTAAGCCAAGCTCGGCCTGCACCAAAGCCAGCATTTCTTTGTCATTGAGTTTTACCGCTCTGTCGTAAGCTTGTTTGAGCATATCCAGCGCTTTTGGATCTTCGCTGTCTTCCGACAACATGGCCGCCAGATTGGTCATGCCCTGAATAATCAGTTTTTCATCTTTGAGTTGTTCAGCCAGCGCCATACCTTTTTGGTAATAGTCGTTGGCGGCGTCATATTCACGCTGGGTTTCCAGCGCAAAGCCCATGCCGAATAACAGCTCAACCCGGACTTTGCTTTGCTCATTGTGGGTTAAAGCCAGGCCACGTTCGGCCACGCTGAGCTGATCGCGGTAACGGCCCAGCACTTCGTAGATCAAGGATAACTCGTTTAACCAGGCCGCCTGCAACTGAGTGGGCCAGCTGCCAAATTCGGCTTCATGCTCAAGCGCAAGCTGCAACATGGCTTCCGGTTTTTTATATTTATGCTGTTGAACCTGCAGTAGCCAGTCCGGTAGTTTTACCTCGTCCGATGCCTGCACAGGCAGCAGAAACAGGGTAAAAAACAACACAAAGACAACCCACAACCCTTGGTTTTTCATAAGAATAATGATGCATCCCCGTTGCGTATTTACACAAAAACACAGGCAGTATACTCAGAACCTGAGGCTAAGCAATGACTGCACGATCTCCCTTCATTTCCAGCCAGTCGCGTCTGTCATTGGCGCGTTTTTTCGCCAGCAGCATATCCATCATGTCAAAAGTTTGCTGTACATCGTCTATCGTCAGCTGCACCAGCCGTCTGGTGTTTGGGTCCATAGTCGTTTCACGCAGCTGTAGCGGGTTCATTTCACCCAGACCTTTAAAACGCTGTACGTTAATTTTGCCGCGTTTTTTCTCTGCTTCCAGCCGGTCTAAAATGCCATTTTTTTCTTCTTCATCAAGGGCATAATAAACGTCTTTGCCAATATCAATACGGTATAACGGCGGCATAGCCACAAACACATGACCATGTTCCACCAGAGTGCGGAAATGCTGCATAAAAAGCGCACATAACAAAGTGGCAATGTGCAAACCGTCCGAGTCGGCGTCGGCCAGAATACAAACTTTGCCATAACGCAGCTGACTTAAATCGGACGAGTTGGGATCCATCCCAATCGCCACCGAAATATCGTGTACTTCCTGCGACGCCAGAATTTGTTCTGACTCGACCTCCCAGGTATTGAGGATTTTACCGCGCAGCGGCATCACCGCCTGAAACTCACGGTCACGCGCCTGTTTGGCCGAGCCGCCTGCCGAGTCACCTTCCACTAAAAACAATTCAGTACGGCTGACATCCTGCGCGCTGCAGTCGGCCAGTTTGCCGGGCAAAGCCGGGCCTGCCGTGACTTTTTTACGTACTATTTTTTTTGCCGCTTTTAAACGTTTTTGTGCGTTGTTAATACAAAATTCTGCCAATGCCTCAGCAATTTCTGTGTGTTCATTCAGCCATAAACTAAAGCTGTCTTTGACCACACCTGTGACAAAAGTGGCGGCCTGGCGGCTGGATAAACGCTCTTTGGTCTGGCCGGCAAACTGCGGTTCCTGCATTTTCAGCGACAGAATATAACTACAACGGTCCCAGACATCTTCCGGTGTCAGCTTAATGCCACGGGGTAATAAATTGCGGAACTCACAAAAATCACGCAAAGCTTCCAGCAAACCCTGGCGTAAACCATTGGCATGGGTGCCGCCCTGCGCAGTTGGGATGAGGTTCACGTAACTTTCGGTGACCAGCTCACCACCTTCCGGCAACCAGAGCACAGCCCATTCCACCGCTTCATGGCTGGCCGCAAAACTGCCGGTAAAAGGCGCTTCCGGCAAGGCCACCATGTCTTTGACGGCATCCACTAAATAATCCCGGATACCGGCGATATAACACCAGCTGTAACTTTGCTCGTTGACTTTGTCTTCAAATTTGACGGTAAGGCCAGGGCATAACACGGCCTTGGCTTTGAGCACATGTAATAACCGGCTGACTGAAAACTTATTGGAATCAAAATACTTCGGATCCGGCCAAAAGCGTACGCGGGTGCCGGTATTGCGTTTGCCGACAGTGCCGGTAATGGTTAGTTCTGATACTTTAAAACCATGTTCAAAGGCCATTTCATACACGTTACCGTCGCGGCGCACCGCCACTTCGACCCGGGTAGACAAGGCGTTGACTACCGAAATACCCACACCATGCAAACCACCGGAGAACTGATAGTTTTTATTGGAGAATTTACCACCGGCGTGCAGGCGGCATAAAATCAGCTCCACCCCACTGACACCTTCTTCCGGGTGAATATCTACCGGCATACCACGACCATTGTCGATCACTTCCAGTGATTGATCCGGATGTAAAATCACCTGAATTTGATCAGCATGCCCGGCCAGCGCTTCGTCGACGCTGTTATCAATCACTTCCTGCCCCATATGGTTCGGGCGGGTGGTGTCGGTGTACATCCCCGGACGGCGCTGCACAGGCTCAAGACCTGTCAGTACCTCAATCGAATCGGCATTATAAAGTTGTTCAGTCATGCTGTTCTCTGGCTGCTGTGGGCATGCCAGCCGCTTTAAAAAAACGGCTGGAGCAAAGTCACTGTATTGATCCCCAGTGTTTTACGCTAATTGGCAGAATTTGACAATATCCGGCAGCCTGTTGGCATACCCCTGATAGCTGTGATCGCCGCCTTCTTGTACATCTAATTGACAATGCTGGTAAAAATCGACCGCGTCCAGATAATTCAGCACTTCATCACCACTTTGTAATAACACCTGATAAAGCGCCGGATTTTTGGGTTTGGCCGGTGTTAATTGCGCCAGCAGCGGCAGATGGTCTTGAGTAACCTCATAATGCTGTTGTCTGACCGGATGGTAATAACGCCCCAGATGTTTCGCGAGTAATAAATGCGGCCGTACCGCCGGGTTGATCAGCGCGGCATAACACTGATGCTGCTCTGCCAGCACTGTGGCCAGAAAGCCTCCCAGCGAACTACCTATCACCGCATCCGGCCTTTGCCCTTGCAGCAATTCCTGCAAACAGGCCATGGCTTCGTTCGGGGTATAAGGCAAATCCGGCACTAATAACCGGTGTTGTGGCAACTCGCGGGCAAAATAATCGGCGGTAAGCAGCGCTTTTTCTGACTGCGACGAACTGGCAAAACCGTGTAAATACACCACTAACTTACTACTCACAGCCCGATAAACTCCCAGGAAACTGCAGGCGTATCCCCTGCACAAAAAGTCCAGACACAAGCTTGTGGCCCCAAATCTTCGGTTTGCCAGTCTGCTGTTTGTTTAAATTGTACTGAAGTTGCCGGACAACCGACAATCTGCAGCTGCCTGCCCGTCGCCTGCGGCACAGTATCCAGCCGTTCGTAGGCAAAATGACAATGGCCATGTGCCAAGCCTTTAACTTGCGGATATTGCGCCAATAACTGCCAGAATAATTCAGGCTGTTGCAGCCCCAGCGTATCAATAAAACTTCCCACAGGCGCTACTTGATGATGGCAAAATAACCAAACCGGCGTGCTGAGCTGGTTTAACTGCAATACCAATGCGCTGCGCCTTAGGGCATCAAACTCTCCGGCGGGTGTTGGCCCTTTGGTATTGAGTAACCCCAGAGTCCAGCCCTGCAAATCTAACCAGCTGTGGTGGTAAAAAGGCGCTTTGGCAAAAGCCTGCGCCATCATGGCCGGATCGTCATGGTTGCCCGGCAGATAAAATACCGGTGTCGCTTTGTGTTGTTGCCAGTTGTGCAGCAGCTCAGCCAAATGCTGATAAGACGCCAGGCTGTGATCCTGGGTTAAATCGCCGGTTAAAATCACAGCATCAAAATTTGCCGCCGGATAACGCAGTAACAACTGCTTCAGATGTTGATAAGGCTGGATCTGCTGATATTCGCCGTTTTTGTCAGCGAGCAGGTGACAGTCGGAAAGTTGTAACAAGCGGTAAGTGGCTTGCGGCGCAAAAGTATAACTCAACAACATCAATTCAGTGTCTCAACCCGGCGATACCCCTGACGCTGGCATAAGGTGAGCCAGTCGCGCAGCAGCAAATTAATCTGGCGTTTTTCATCGGGCAACATCATCTCGGTATTAGGATAATCGTATACAGCTTTAAAACGGCGGATTTGCTGGCAGGCCACCACTTCAGCCAGGCGGGCGTCATGGTACAACCGCACTTCAAACTGTGGTCTTAACCAGGCTGCCACCGATTGGCTTAAATGTTCAATCCGGATGGTGGTGGTAAATTTGCACAGCTCCAGCAAACGAATTCGATAACCTTCCTGCTCGGTAATCTGGATCACCTGACTGTCCCCAATACGCGGTGAAACTGCCGCCTGCTGCCCCGGCAATAAAAAACGCAGTTGTGCGTAATTGCGCTCACATAAAGTAAGAAAATCAGGAACATATGGTTTGTAAGCTGTTTTTTTGGACGCCAGCGACATCTGCGTTTACGACTCCCAAGCGGCACGCACCTGTGCCAGATGTAATTCCAACCATTGTAGTGCAATCAGGGTTGCCGCATTATCAATTTTTCCGTTGTGAAGTAGCGCCATCGCATCCTGGCGGCTGACAACATGCACTTTGATATCTTCATGTTCTTCGGGCAAACCAAAGACACCTGTTGTCACTTCGCCCTTAATCTCTCCGAGATATAAATGAATGCGCTCTGTGGTGCCGCCCGGGCTGCTTAAATAACTCAGCATCGGCCATAACCGGCCTAAGGTCAGGCCGGCTTCTTCCTGCGCTTCACGGCGTGCCACCTCTTCAAAAACCTCACCTTCACCAATCATGCCGGCCACAGCTTCCAGCAGCCATGGGCTGGCACTGGTTGCTGCAGCACCAAGCCGGAACTGCTCAACCAGGACCAGACTGTCGGTGTTTACACAATAAGGCAGCACCACGACAGCGTGGCCCCGTTCAAACATCTCACGGCTGAAAGTTTCACTCCAGCCACCGGCAAAGAGTTTATGTTTGATCCGGTACTGATTGATCCGGAAAAAACCCTGAAAAACGGTGTGCTGGTCGATAATCTGCAAATCGTCCTGCGTAAATGCCGGATAATGGATGCCCTTGATTTCAGACATATTAGGTCTCACATTCTGTTACATTTGGGCGTATAACTTTTACGCATTAATTGTGACTTAGTGTACGCTAACACGATATTATTCGTTCACTTTTAGTTTTCCATAGGATTGGGTTATGAAGAAAACCTTATTAAATTCACTGATTTGTACCGCTATTGGTCTGCTGAGCCTGCAAGTTAGCGCTGAAAATCTGCAAAATATTTATCAACTGGCATTAAAAAAAGACCCTCTGGTATTAAAAACAGCCGCTCAACGTGATGCAGCAGCTGCCGGCATTGATGTCAGCAAAGCGCAATTTTTACCAACCATCAGCCTGGCTGCTGGTGTTACCCGCAGCTCAGCCGAACAAGTGACTAACCAGAACACCGTAGTTCGCGGCAACAGCACCAGTACCGGTGCCGACCTGACACTGACACAAAGCATTTTTGACTGGGCAGATTGGGAACGGTTATCTAACGCCGAAAAACAAGCTCTGCAAGGTCAGACTTATTACAATGCAGCCTTGCAAGCGCTGATTGTGCGTGTATCTCAGGCTTATTTTAATGTGTTAAGTGCCAACGACGATTTAACCTTTGTGGTTGCTGAAAAGCGTGCGGTTGAACGCCAGCTGGAACAAACCAAACAACGTTTTGCGGTAGGTTTAACTGCAATTACTGACGTGCATGAAGCGCAGGCACAATACGACAGCGTGGTCGCCCGTGAAATTTCCGCCACCAATGCACTGGAAAATGCCAAAGAAGCACTGCAGGAAATTACCGGCGTTTATCATTCAGATTTAGCGGCGCTAAACACCACTGCTTTTAAAGCAACGGCACCACAACCTGCCAATGCCGTGGACTGGGTAGCCATTGCTGAAGAAAACAATCTGGATTTAAAAGCCCGTAAACTGGCGGTTGAAATTGCACAAAACAATATTGATTTAGCCGAAAGTGGCCACTACCCAACTGTGGGCCTGACGGCTAAAGCCGGCATTGATGATTCAAACCGTACACCGCAAACAGACAGCAGCTCTGTGACTGTGAACCTTGCAGTGCCTATTTATTCAGGTGGTGCAGTGGTTGCCAATACTGATGTACAACGAGCCAACTATTTAGCGACCAGCGAAGACTTAGAACTGGGTCATCGTTCTGTGCTGCGTCAAATCCGCGTGAACTACAACAACGTGGGTGCCGCTATTGCCGGTATTAAAGCACTGGAGCAAGCCGTAGTTTCTGCAGAAAGTGCATTAAAAGCCACCGAAGCTGGTTTTGAAGTAGGCACCCGGACTATTGTTGACGTGCTGATCAGCACCCGCAACCTGTTTGATGCCCGCCGTAATCTGACCAAAGCCCGTTACGATTACATTCTGGCTGTGTTGTCATTAAAACAAGCGGCCGGCACCCTGACCGAAGCCGATTTAGATTTAGTGAACAAAGCTCTGAGCGCTTAATCTGCTCTGTACAGGTCCGGCCAACAGGCTGGACCTGTCTCCCTCCTGTTTTGTCTGTTGATTTCCGTTACAATGCCCCGGTTTTTTCTGTCGAGGATCTGTTGTGATTAAAGCCCCACCTTTTCAGTGGTCGATGTTGCATCCACGTTTTTGGTTATTGTGGTTGGGTCTGGCATTGGCTTATGTGCTGAGCTGGTTACCTTACCGCTGGTTAATGGCCCTGGGCAGGAGCCTCGGCCGCTTGATGCTCAAAGTACTGAAATCACGCCGTAAAGTGGCGGCACGTAATCTGGAATTATGTTTCCCGGAAAAAACCGCTGCCGAGCGGCAACAGCTGCTGCTTGAGAATTTTGAACACAGTGGCTGCGCCGCTGTGGAAACCATTATTGCCTGGTGGTGGCCGGACTGGCGTTTTAAAAAGCTGGCTCATTTTCAAGGTTATGAACATATTCAGGCTGAGCTTGCCAAAGGGAAAGGGGTGTTATTGCTGGCCAGCCACATGCTGCACCTGGAAGCCGCCGGCCGGGCTTTTGGCCTGACCCATCCCAGTGTTGGTTTTTACCGGCCACATAATAATCCGGTGATGGAATATTTTATGTATCGCGGCCGCAGCCGCAGCAACAAATACATGATTGGCAAAAGAGATGTCAAAGGCCTGATCCAGGCGCTGAATGAAGGTGAAGTGTGTTTTTATCTGCCGGATCAGGACTATGGCCCGAACCGGGCTGTGTTTGTGCCCTTTTTTGCCGTAGCCCAAACCGCCAGCACCACAGGCACCTTGTTATTTGCCAATGCCGCCAACTGCAGTGTGGTGCCGATTTATACCAGCGCCCTGCCCGATGGCGGCGGTTATCTGGTGGAAGCTTTGCCTGCACTGCAAAATTTCCCAAGCGGCGATGACAGCGCCGATGTGCGCCGGGTGAATCAGTGGGTAGAACAGGCAGTGTTAAAACATCCGGAGCAATATATGTGGTTGCACCGGCGTTTTAAAACCAGACCCAACAAGGATGATAAAGGTTTTTATTAAATAGCAGTAATATCACGCTGCAACCAGGCTCAGGCTGGTGCTGACAAAGCCCCCGCCTTGCGCCGCAGTTTGGAAAATAAGTTGGCACCGTCTTCGACTTTGACTAGTATGACAGCAGCCTCTGGTGCGGGAGATTAAACTTATGTGGTTTTGGATCAAACACTTATCTGCAGCAGCTATTTTAATAGCGCTGGCCGTTTTCCTGCTGAGCAAACCAGAGCTGTTTAAAAACACCACCCATACCACCGGTAATGTCAAAATGGCGGCAGCGCAGGAATTTACCAACTTTTATGAACAAATCCGCTTTTCGCTGGACGCCACCAAAGATTTATCCAAAGAATTTATTATCAGTCTGACCGACACCAGCGGTTCTTTAGCTGACACCCTGGCCGCCCGCACCAACACAGTGCCACCGCTCGAAGATGGCTGGACAGGCAAAATCATGCAACGCCGTTTTAAAGCCGGCAATAAAATCCGGGAAGATTTAATTGCTTATGCCAGCGCCGAAGATATTGAACTGATCTGGACACTGCCACGCGATTATGTCGTGAAACATTATTTCCACAGCGAAGGCGATTATTTAAAAACCCTGAAAGAAATTGCCTCGGCCATAGCCCCTGATTTTGAAAAACCTGTGCTGCTGTATATGTGTCCAAAAGAGCGCGCTGCCGTGATGACGGACAAAACCAATAACTTTTTGCAGCAAAACTGCCGCGCGCTCAATGAGGCGGCTAGAGCGCTGCAAACACCTGTTGCCAGCTCTGCTGCACCTGAGCCAAAGCCGAACTAAGACTCGGCATATCAGTCACATCAGCCGGTTCCAGCGTCAGCCTGTGACTCACACCCCGTAAATCCTGATAGGCCTGCTGCAAGGCACTGGCTTCACTCAGGCTCATCATACCGCAGGCTGCAGCTGCGTCCAGAATACGGATATTGTCACTGTACTGATAAAGCGCCGGATACTGTGCGCCATAAGCCAACACCAGATATTGACTGATAAACTCCAGATCCACTACACCACCTGCTGTGTGTTTCACTTCGGTATTGTCCAGCCCGTGATGTTCCCTGAGCTTTTGCCGCATCGACAACACTTCTTCTTTTAACAGCGTCAAATCACGTTGTTTTCCCAGAACTTCAGCGCGGATCTGTTCAAAACGTTGTGCGATAGCCGCATCCCCATAAATCAGCCTGGTACGAACCAGCGCCTGATGTTCCCATGTCCAGGCGTCCTGCAATAAATAATCGCGGTAGGTTTCAATATGCACCGTCAGCAAACCGGCATTGCCGGAAGGCCGCAGCCTGGTGTCTACATCATAGAGCACACCACTGGCAGTGCGGGTGGTACATAAATGCAAAATGCGCTGCACCAGTTTTAAATAAAACTGCCGTGAATCTATTGTTTTATCGCCGTTGGTTTCAGTGTTGGCATCACACTGATGTAAAAACACTAAATCCAAATCAGAGCCATAACCCAGCTCCAGGCCGCCCAGTTTGCCATAAGCGATAACCGCAAACTGTTTATCGCTGCCGGCCCCAAGCCCAGACGGGTAACCGTATTTTTCTACCATTTGTTGCCAGGCCAGCTCCACCACTTTTTCCATCACAGCTTCGGCCAGCCAGGTTAAATGGTCACTGACTTTCATCAAAGGCAACATACCGCTGATATCGGCCGCGGCAATCCGCAGCTGCTGCGCTTGTTTGTACTGGCGCAGCGTTTCCATTAAAAGCTCCAGATCATCTTCCGGCACCCTCAGCAGCTGCAGCCGGAGACGGTCGCGGTAATCCGCTACTGTGGCCACCTGGTACAACTGCTCCGGATCAATCAGCTCGTCCAATAACATCGGATAACGTGCCAGATGGGATGACAACCAGCCACTGCGGGCACAAAGTTTTACCAGCTGCTGCAACGCCGGTGGGTTTTCGTAGAGCAGCTCCAGATAAGCGGTGCGGCTGACAATTTGTTTAAACACCACCAACACACGGCTTAACACTTCAGGGCCAGCTTGTTCGGTCGCCAGCCCCGACAACAACATCGGCATTAATTTAGCCAGCAACTCACGGCCACGCGGCCCCACTTTGTTTTTCTGGCAATCGAGCTTAAATTGCTGCAGATTTTCTATCAGCGCTGTGGCGTCTTGCTGGCTGAGCCAATCCACTTCAGCTGCGAGTTCAGCTGTAGGTAACTCACTTTCCCACAGCAATCTGCCGGTTAATAAATCTTCCGGCTCGGCTTTATCTTCATGGGCGATCACCTGCTTAAACTGCTGATGCACACGCGCCATAGTGGCGCTGATCCGCGCTTCAAGCGCTTGCCAGCTGGCATCCCCACAGGCCAGTACCAGCCGCTGGCGCAACAAGCTATCCTGCGGCAGAGTCTGGGTTTGCTGGTCATCCATGCCCTGCAGCAACTGCTCTACCTGACGCAGCGCCGAATAGTCGGCCTTCAGCTGCTGCATTTGTTCGGGTTGCAGAATGTCATTGTCAGCCAGTGCCTGCAGCGCCAGATAAATAGACACCTGCTGTAACTGTGGAATACGGCCACCGCGGATAAGCTGCAGCGTTTGCACAATAAACTCCACTTCACGGATGCCACCGGCGCCCAGTTTAATATTGTCGGTGCGGTTTTTCCGGCGGTTTTCCTGCTCTATCAGCTGCTTCATCCGCCGCAGTGACTCTATGGCCGAATAATCAATATAACGCCGGTAAACAAAAGGTCTGAGCATGGCCTGCAGCTCACTGGCGTATGGTTCCACCGGATTTAAGATCCGCGCTTTGAGCATGGCATAACGTTCCCAGTCGCGGCCCTGCGCCTGGTAATAATCTTCAAAAGCGGCAAAACTCAGCACCAGCGGGCCACTGTCACCAAAAGGCCGCAACCGCATATCAACCCGATAGACAAAACCGTCGGCTGTCACCTGATGCAACAGCGCAATCAGCTTTTGCCCTACTTTGGTATAAAACTGGGCGTGATCACAACTGCGCCGGCCGCCCTGAGTTTCGCCGTGCTGCGGATACACCAGAATCAGGTCGATGTCCGAGGAAAAATTCAGCTCTGCGCCACCCAGTTTGCCCATGCCTATAATCAACAACGGCATAGCCCGGCCCTGACTATCGAGCGGCTGCCCCCACTGGCGCGCCACTTCCTGATAGGCAAACTGATAAGCGGCGTTAATTAACTCATCGGCAAGCTGTGACACGCGCCGCAGCGACTGTTCAACCTGCTGCTGATGGAGCACATCATCAGCCAGAATGCGGCATAACTGGGCGTTTCTATAGAGCCTGAGCGTCGTCATCACCTGAGCTTCTGTCAGATTGTCCGCCAGTTGCAGCGGTGCCAGCGCTTCAGAGCGCTGCGTCGCACATAACAATGCTGGCAATAATGCCGGCTGTTGCATTAAAACGCGGCCAGCAAAACTGCTGCAGCCGAGTAAATGTTGTAATTGCTGCTGCTCTGCGGCCTTTAATGCCACAGCAGGCTCAGCTTGTGACAACTGCGTCATAATCGCCTGATATTGCGGCTGAATTTCTGCTTTAAGCATGTCGGGCAGTGCGCTGGCCTGGCTCATTGCTGCTCCTCAGAACTTTTGTTGTCAGTACTCTTTTTGTCAGTACTCTTTTTGTCAGAAACTTGTGTGCTGAGCGTTTTGGAGTCTGCCGGCAGTTGTAACAACAATTCGGACAAATCTAATAACCATAAGGTCATGCCGGTGCCGGGCGCTGCCGCTATTGCCTTTGCTTCGGCCAGTAAAGCCTGAAGCGTCGCCACTGGCGCTGTTGCCGGCGACAAAGCTTGTTGCTGCGCCAATACCTGCTGCGCTAAAGCCTGCTGCAAGTCCTGCCATTGTTGTTTCAGCCTGACCACAAAAGAAGCGGCCAGCTCAGATGGCAGCGCGTGGCTTTGTTGCTGCAACCATAAATTTTGCAACAAGGCACGCAACTGGGCGCTCAGTGGCTGCTCAGGGCCACTTTGCTGCCAGCTCAGCACCTGTTGTTGTGCCAGCAGATAACCCCGTTCAGCTTTGGACTGAAACCCAAGCGTCAGTGGCAACTGCTGGCAAAGCAACCGGGCAAGCCAAAACAGCTGCCGGGCATCACCGCTGACCAGCTCCAGCTCCATTTCCAGAATGGGCTGAGTGCTGGTGCCGGCAATAACCTCGCCCTGATCCAGCACCGCTTCCAGCACAGTGCCATCTGCCAGTGTCAACAGTGCACTATGGCGGATAAAATCGGTGCGGAACATTTCCTGTAATTGCTGCTGCAACACATCCACAGCTGTACCTTCGGGCCAGATATGGGCCGGAAAAGCCGATAACTTCGGCAACACTGAGTCACAAGGCACATTATATTCAGGCCTGATATGGGCAGCGCCTTGCTGCTGGCCGGCCAGCTTGATGGTTTGCTCAAAACGGCCTTTTTTTAATCGGCTGCGCAGGCCACTGTCATGCCGGCGAAACCACTGATCCGGGGTTTCAAAATAGGCATTGAGTAATTGGGCAGGCTCCGCTAATTCCACTTTGACCGCCAGTTGCTGCCAGCTTTGCTGAATTCTGCTCAACAAAGATGGCGACATGGCTTCAGTCAGCCATAACTTTAATTCCACTTCGATACTCATCTGCTGCTCTTTCTGTTCTGGCTTTGCTTGATGTCGGCAACATAGGATATAAGCCCTGAGCCAGCAAGTGTTTTTGCTTGTCAAGCCGTTAACAACTCCCTATGATCCAAGGCATTATTGCTGTCTGATGCTGGATGTGAACAATTTATGTCTGATTTATGCCGTTTTATGTTATTGGGTGCTGCCCTGACACTGAGCCCAGTGGTGTTATCACAACAAACCACACCAAGTCCCGAAGTCGCGGCGCCAACAGCCACTGAAAACACCGCTGAAAAAAGCACAGAAACCAGGGTTGACGTGAATAATCCGCAACCAGTCAGCACTGAAGCCCAACCAGCGGCCAAACCCAGCAATGAAAAACCTGCTTTTATTATCGACACTTTAAGCACGCCGGTACGTTCTGGCCCGGGCAACGAATACCGCACTATTTCGACAGTTCGTGCCGGTGAACATGTCACTTATATCGGCCAGAACCCAGCCAATGGTTTTATTAAAATTCGCGATGATGCCGGCACCGAAGGCTGGCTCAGTGGTGAATATATTACCTACAGCGCCAGCCCCAAGTCTGATCTGGAAAGTTTAAAACAGCAGCTGCGTCAGCAGGAAATGATGGTGGCGCAGTTTGAACAGGAACGCAGCGGCATGCAAACTGCGCTGAGCGCGGCTGAAGCAGCGCGCGATCAGGCCATCAAGGAAGCAGAGCTGGCCAAACAAACCACAGCAGCGCTGACCCGGCAACTGGCTGAACAAAACCCGGAATTGGCACAAAATAAAATGGTAATAGGCGGTGGCATTCTGGCCGCAGGTTTATTACTTGGCTTAATTTTGCCGGTATTTATGCCAAACCGTCGTCGTAAAGACCGCTGGATGTAACACTAAAATACCAACGCCAAAGCAGTCGCCTGGCGCTGAGCAGCCAGGCGTGCTGCGCGCGCAATAAGTGCAGTTTAAACAAGAAGGGAGCCTATGGGCTCCCTTCTTGTTTGGTAGTTGCTGATACTGCGAACCGTAGCTTAAGCTGCGGCCTGATAAGCCGCTTTTAACCAGCCTATCAGCTCAGCATCCACTTCAGCCACTGTGCTTAAGCGCAGTTTAAAATTACACATTTGCCCGGCCGGCAACGCCTTTAACCGCGGATTTTCAGGTAATTCTTTAATATTCAGCCCTATTTCCAGCTGAGTGTTAGTGGCAGGTCCTATCATGGCAAATTGTTTTTTGCGCCGATAGCTGACATAAGTTTTTTTCGGCGCAGCCTCAAAATCGCCAAATTGGGCAAGAACCTCAAGTAATTGGTCGTGAATAGGTCTGAGCTGTGCTTTAGCGCCGGTATATAAAGCATCCAGCACCTGTGTGTCGCTCAGCGTTGCCGCAGCTGACTGGCCATCCGACTGACGCACTGTGTGCACCAGTGTATTGGCATCACCATGGCCCATGCCAAGTTCGGTTTTGAGCATGGCCACCAGCTCACTGTGTTTTTGCAAACCACTTTGCTGAATAATAACCGCAAGCTCAGCCAGTGTTTTGCCACTGCGTTTTTCGATATTGGCCAGCTGTGTTGCCAGCGCCTGTTGTAAATCTGCCATTGAATAGTCCTGCCTCTGCCTGAAGTGCCGCTTTGGGTATAAAACATTCAGTCGCAAAGTACAAACAATTCAGTCTGGTGTGGCATTTTGCGGTTACAGCTTGTTGCCACTACGCCTATCAATTTAAGGCAATAAATACCTTAAATGACCAATAAAACAGCGGGCGACCGGGCCCAAAGTGTCGGCGTCATTAAAATTCAGATAAAAACTGCTGCTGCGGCTGCTGCCGCGTGGCAATTGCAGCGGCACTAAAGAGCCGTCATCCAGATAAGGCTGTACTGCAGTGCGCGGCAGCCAGGCAAAACCTAAGTTTTTGCGCAGTAATTCAATGGAAGTACCCACATGACTGACAGTCCAGCGCTGCTCGGAGCCAAGCCAGCCGACATCTTTTTTCTGCTCCAGCGCTGAATCGCGCAGCACTATTTGCCGGCAGCTTTTTAATTCTTCCAGGCTCAGCATGCGTGCAGGCACATTCAGCGGGTGGGCGGCACCTGCCACAGCAATAAATTCCACCTGACAAATATCTTCACTCAAATTATTCGGCAGGGTAAAAGGTGATAACGCAATTTCCACTTTGCCCTGGCTTAGCAGCTCATTGGCGCCGGTTAAAATGGTTTCCATCAGCTCAATGCGGATCAGCGGATATTCACTGGAAACCGCCGCCAGCGCCTGATACAGCACATCACGTGGAAAAGCCTCGTCGACCGCTATCGGCAGGCTCGACTCCACGCCACTTTTTAAATTCAGCGCCACGTTTTCCATGCGTTCAGTTTCGGCCAGCAAATAATTCACCCGGCGCAGCAGCTGCTCGCCAGCCGCCGTTAACTGGGTTTTGCGTCCTTCGGTGTGAAATAAAGTGACACCAAGCAGCTCTTCCATTTTATGCACCGCATGGTGAATGCTGGACTGGCTTTTATAAATTACATCGGCCGCTTGCTGAAAACCGCCTTGCTCGGCTACAGCTTTAAACATGCGCCACTGTTCTATGGTGGAACGTGCCATCAATCTACTCCTGATCATTTGGCGGTGCTGATAGCTGAATGGGCATCTGCACGACGACAAAACTAAACGGCCATTAGCTTAGGCTTTAACCTGCCGGCCATAATAACTTCAGCCCGGCCAGCAGCAATAACAGATGCACTAAAGGTAAAAAATGTTTATCCGCCAGGTGCTGCTTTAACCAATAACCGAACCGGATAGCGACATAACACAAGGGCATAAAAGGCAAAGCCCACAGCAGCAATGTCCAGTTTAGTTGTTGCTGCACAATAAAAGCCGGTAGTTTTAACAGATTCAGCAGCGCAAAAAACAGCGCCGAAGTGGCAATATATTCAGCAGAAGGCAGTTTACGCGCCAATAAATGCATGGCAAGCGGCGGCCCGCCGGCATGTAACAAGGTAGAACTAACGCCACTGATAAAACCCATCAGCACGCCCATAGGCTTGCTGGCAAGCAACACGCTACTTTGCAGGCCGCTAAAATAGCGCAGCGCAAAAAGCACAGAACCAGCGCCTATCACCCATTGCAATTGGGTGGCAGACAAAGCGCCCAGCAATAAGGCTGACACCGCCACCCCGAGCGCAGCAGCCGGCAATAACTGGCGTAATACCATCCAGTTCCAGCGCTGCCAATAACGGCGGATGGTAAAGGCATCCAGCATTATTAACAGCGGCAACAAAAGCCCAAGCGCTGTATTGGCATCAAACACCAAAAGCAGCAATGGCATCGCCAATAAACCCAAACCACCGGCAAATGCCGCTTTGGAGATGCCGGATAACAGCACCACTAAAGCCAGCATTAAGCCCATATCCAACGTCATTTTTACGGCCTCTGCAGTTTATCTGCGGTGTTTTTGACTACAACGACGGACTGATGCAGATCTGTTGTGAAGTTCACAAAGCCCGCATCTTTAAACCGCAATATGAAACAACAAGACCGGCGCACAGCACCGGTCTTAATAAGCTGCGTTTGGCACTTCGCCCGCCTTAAGCCGGCAGTTCAAAAAACAGTGCCCGCACGTGATCGCTTCCGGCTTTTACAGCAAGCTCAGTCAGTTGCAGCATTTTAATGCCATCACCTGGCAATAAAGTTTGATTTAGTAACTGCAACTCGCCGTTTATAAGATGCAGATAATATGCTTTGCCAGGCTGCACCGGCAGCGCCAGCAGCTGTTGTGGCAACAAAATCAGCTGCGACAGGCTGGCATTTTGTTTGATCTGCAAAGTGCCATCGCGCCCGTCCGGCGTGATCACCGTCGTTAAGCCCACAGCCTCGCCAAAGTCCTTTTGCTGATAACCGGGTTCGCCGTTTTGCTGATTTGGCTGGATCCAAATTTGCAAAAACTTCAGTTTGTCACTGTGACTGGCATTAAATTCACTGTGGGAAATACCACGGCCGGCACTCATCAGCTGAAACTCACCGGCCGGCAAGGTTTTTTCATTTCCGGCCGAATCTTTGTGCGCTATGGTGCCACTTAACACATAACTGATAATTTCCATATTCTGATGGCTATGGGTTTGAAAACCGGCCCCAGGCGCCACTTCGTCGTCGTTAATCACTCTCAGGGCAGAAAACCCCATTTGCTCCGGGTTGTAATAATTGCCAAAAGAAAAAGTGTGTTTACTCTTCAGCCAGCCAAAATGGGCGGCACCCCGTTCATTGGCACGAATAATTTCAAACATCAGGAACTCCTCTGCCCTTGCTCCGGGCCAGTTAGCATTTAGTGGGCGTGACATGATCAGCCTGACGTGCGGCCAGGCTGATGTTTATTGCTTGTTTTTATTTGTTTTGGTGGTGCTGTTATTTCAGTTTGGCTGCCAGAAACTCATCGACAGATGCTTTACCAGCGCCGCTGAACATCAACGAAGCGCTGGCCGCCAGCAAGGCCAAACCAAACTCGTAACCGTTGTTGCTCATAAACAGGCCGTTGGCAAAGTGCACACTAAAGATGGCGACCAGCATGGCAATACTCAGAGCAAAAGCAGCAGGACGGGTTAAAAAACCGGCAATCAATGCCAGACCACCAAAAAACTCAGCAGCACCGGCCAGAAAAGCCATCAATACACCGGGCGCCAGACCAATACTTTCCATCCAGCCGCCAGTACCTTCCAGGCCATAACCACCAAACCAGCCAAACAGCTTTTGCGCACCATGAGCGACAAAAATAAGCCCCACAGGTACCCGCAGCAATAAAGCGCCATAACCGGCATCGGTAGTTAATAAGTTTTTCAGCATTGAATTGTTCATGGGTTCCACCTTATAAAATTTGTTAAAAATGACTGCGTTATTTGCTTTCGACAGTCATCGTTCTGTCGATGGTGTAACTATAGATGGCTTATTTAATTTAATAAATTGGATTAAATTTGATATTAGATTCTATAATTTAGAATTTCATAGGGTGGTGTTGCGAAGGGCGGCAGGTTCTGCGGCTGGGTAGATTTAAATGCATGTCTGCAACATGGTGCGGCCCGGGCAACACTGCTGGTGCCGGCATCACAGGGCAAGGCTATAAATTCAGTCAGCGCAACAAGACTGTCACTCCCCTGAAAAACTCCCCTGACATCTTACCAGTGCGCCGGCCCTGTCCAGTTCCATTTTTCGCTACTAAACTGCAATCACCCCCTAAGCAGAAGGATTTGCTTTATGTGCCACTTTGCCTTGCCGTTATGCTGCAGTCTTATGCTGTTATTTGTTCAGCTGCCGAACTCTGTATTAGCCGCCGATCTTGCCAAAACCACAGCAGCACATCAGATCATTACCGTGGTCGAGCCGCCTTCCAGTTATCTGGACAGTCATGGCCGGCTCACAGGTTATGCCACAGATATAGTGCGGGCTTTACAAAAAATCAGTGGTGATCGCAGCCATATTCAGCTGATGCCGGAGTCCAGAGCTTTATTAACAGCCTCACGCCAGCCAAATGTGTTGTTGTATGGTTTTTCCCGCACCCTGGAGCGGGAACATAATTATCACTGGATCATGCCGCTGGCACGCAAAAAATGGGTGTTGTATATGCGCAGTGATGATCCACAACAACTGCAGCATCTGAATGATGCCAGAGCACTGGAAAGTATTGGGGTGGTGCGTGGTGATGTGCGGGAAGAATGGCTGCTGGCGCAGGGTTTTACCAATTTACAAAGTTCATCCAGCCATGCCCAGAATCTGGCAAGGCTTGGCAGTCGCAGGTTAAATGCCATTGCTTTTGAACCTCAGGGCATGCAATACCTGCTGCGCGAAGCCGGGGTGGCAACGGCTGAATACCGTGCAGCACTGCATTTTTTTGAAACTGAAGTCTGGTTATTAATGTCGCGGCAAAGCCCAGCCAGCGAAGTGGCACGCTGGCAACAGGCGGCGCAGCAGTTACAACAAAGTGGTGAACTGGCCGCCATCAGCAAAAGCTGGCAACAACGACTGGCACAGGAACAAATTCACAGCAGTATCGAGGGGCAGTTATTAAGTTTTTAGCCAGATGTTCACAACAAAACGAGCACAGCGGCTGAGGCGGGCATCAGCCATAACCTGAATTGACAGGTTTTGTTGCTACTCTGATTTTATCGCTGTTAAAAAGACCAGGTGCCCGCCCAAAGCCTTGGGCCACAGTTACTGGCGCTATTGTGAATGCGATTCAGGTTCCGGGAACGCGGCCTGGTTCATGACCGTCATACCTTGGCAATCTGGCGTCCAGATCATCCCAGTTTGCGCTGGAAGATACAAAGTTATGTGACATGGGGCGTTCGGCAATATCAGTGTCTAATATGCCCAACCTTAAACGTAACAATTCAGGGGACGACTCATTGCTGCTAAAAATTGGCGAGGCACAGACTTTGCAAAAATGCCGCTTTTTGCCTGGTGTCATTTCATAATATTGAATGAGCTCTTGCCCTTGTTTGATCACAAGCGCACTTTTAGCCACAAAACCATTTGTTGCGTAAGCAGTACCACTGCTCTTCCGGCATTTTGAACAATGACAATGAATAATAGATTGAATACCCGCTGTAACTTCTAAAACAACAGCGCCACATAAACAACTCCCCTGATACATCGGATTTCCTTATACCAACCACCAGCAGCTATACACCAACCTTATGCTGCTGAAAAATATCAAAGTGAGGTCTTGTTGCCTGCCTGATGCTATCTGGTCAGAAAAGACAAAATGCAAAGCAAGACCCCCGATTTTACGTTATTTGTATGATGATTCACCGTTTTGGTTTGAACTCTTCATCTTAAACCAGAATGGGGAGTGAGTTATCCGATTAGACCAAATCCGATCCACAGATGCTATTCACACATCAACTTGCTGTTTAGTTATAGCTACCACCTACATAGCTATTTTTGCATCCTGAATATTGATTTTTCTCAAACAGTCCCACCACTCTGCCGGCCACTTTGCGCAAGACAGCAACATTGTTGTTTTTTCTTTTCTGCTTT
>FWPV01005055.1_pt1 | contig 26843 bp, 19 predicted proteins | sample 2228371 | NCBI WGS metagenome assembly FWPV01 (sample SAMEA103939776, study PRJEB20133) | metagenome
CATCAAACAATGTATGAGCAAAAAATTTTTTGCCCCTACGAATTTTCAGCAGTAAGTAGTAATTTTCATCTTCCCACCAGCAAAATCAAGTGGTTAAAGGTGTGAGTTGGTGTAGCACGACAAACCGTGTCCCACGGGACAAAAGAATTCGGCAAACAGAATGATAATTAGAAATTAATAATGCAAGTCTTCGGTTTTAATTTTACCTCGGAAAACCCAGTAAATTCCAGCAGTATATGCCAAAACAAATGGTACACCGATAATTGCTATGATTAGCATTATAGTCAGTGTCTTTTGCGAAGAAGCTGCATTGTAAATTGTCAAACTGTTTTCAGGATTAGGAGTGGAAATAACAATGTTTGGGAAAATTCCAATAGCAAAAAGAGCAATCATCGCAGCAATACTGGCACACGAGGAGATGAAAGCCCAACCATAACGTTTGTGGTGAATCTCTCGGGGTATATTTGCAATAGCCAACATATTTAGTAAAGGTAAGACAAAAAGAATTGGGTAGTCTTTGAAATGCTGTGTCATATGCGGGACATAAACCAAAGTAACCATTGTTGTTGTTACATAGCAAATCACAAAAAAGATAATGGTATTGTTTATCCAACCGGTAACTTTTTGTTGGAGTTCGCCTTCGGTTTTCATTGCCAAATAAATCGCCCCGTGCATCATAAAAAGAGCGACGGTGGTAATTCCAGTAAGCAAAGTGTAGGGTTTAATTAAAGTCCAAAAATTGCCAATAAATTCGTGGAATTCATTCAAGGGGACACCCAAGATGATGTTTCCCATTGCAACGCCAAGCAAGAAAGCAATAAGGTAGCTGGAAAGCGAAAATGCGATATCCCAGTTCCTTCGCCAAGTTAGGCTTTCGCGTTTGCTGCGAAATTCGATTCCTACGGCGCGAAATATTAAAACGACCAAAAGAAGGAACAAAGCAATGTAAAAGCCCGAAAATACCGTAGCGTAAACTTCGGGAAAAGCGGCGAAAAGTGCACCACCCCCGGTAATTAGCCAAACTTCGTTACCATCCCAAATGGGACCGATTGCATTTAAAAACACACGGCGCTCGTAGTCATTTTTGACAAAAAGATGCAAGGCGCCGACTCCGAGGTCGAAACCATCGAGAATGGCATATCCTGTAAACAAAACTGCAATCAATATAAACCAAATAATATTGTAGTCCATAGCACCCTCCTCCTTTTAACCTCTTTGTAAAACAGCTTTTTGTTTACTGTAAATTTCATTTTCGGAGAGTTGTTCAGGTCCTTGCTTAATTTTTCTATCGAGTAGGAACAAAAACAGTAGGAAAATCAGCAGGTAAATTCCAACAAACAGGATTAACGAAAACCAGACATCCCCGTTGGTCAAGTTTTTCGAATAAGCCTCGCTTGTGCGCAGAAGCCCATAAACAATCCAAGGTTGCCTTCCGACTTCGGCGGTAATCCAGCCCAGTTGATTGGCTAAGTGAGCCAAGATAATTCCAAAAACTAAGAACCAAAGATACCACCGAGCAGTCCAAATCTTATTAGTAATCCAAAGAATAACACCCACAATTCCTGCGATGATGAAAACTACGCCCAACCCAACCATTATATGGAACGACTGGAATACGATATTAACAGGTGGTCTATCCTCGGGTTTAAAAGAATCCAGTCCAACTACGGGCTTGGAAGGGTTACCATAAATTAGCCAACTTTCGAATCCACGCAAGGAGAACAAAGAGTAAACTTTTCGATTTGCTTCGTCCACCCATCCGATGACGTGTAGGTCGGCAGGCGATTTGCTGTCGAAATGTCCAATCATTGCTGCAAGTTTCGAAGGTTGATTTTCGGCAACTCCTTTCCCACTTGAGTGTCCAGAAAACAATTGTAAAATCGACGCAACAGCAAGAATAACCAAGCCAACCTTCAACGAAGCTTTTGATTCGGCAAGATGTCTGTTCTTCAAAATGTAATACGCCGAAATACTCAAAACCAGAAAAGCACCAGTAATCCACGAAGCAAGAATGGTATGAGCTAATCTGTCCATCGAGGAGGGGTTGAAAACTACTTGCCAAAAGTCAACAATTTCGGCTCGGTGAACGATTTGGCCACCAACTTCCCGAGCAACGATGTGATGCCCAGCAGGGGTTTGTTGCCACGAGTTTGCTACTAAAATCCAAACTGCACTTAAATGGGCTCCGAAAGTAACTAGTATAGTCGAGATAAAATGTACAGTTGGTTTGACTTTGTTCCAACCGAAAAGAAGGATAGCCAAGAATCCCGATTCTAAAAAGAAAGCGAAAATACCTTCGGCAGCAAGGGCACTACCAAAAACATCCCCGACATAGCGGGAATACGGTGCCCAATTAGTTCCAAATTGGAACTCCATCACGATTCCGCTCGCTACCCCCATTGCAAAAATGATTCCAAATACCTTTACCCAAAAACGTGTGAGATTTGCCCAAACTATATTCTTTGTCTTGAGGTAAGTACCCTGCATTATTATCAATGCAATTCCCAAACCTATGCTCATTGGGGGATAAATGAAATGAAATGCAGCAGTTATAGCAAATTGAAGGCGAGAAAGGAGTTCAACATCAGGCATATACCCTCCTTAAAAAATTGAATTACCAAATAGCAATATAGTAAATTTATGCTATTCTACAAAATCAAATGTCTTTAATGCTAAGGTGTAGAACGTTGTCGAGTTTCATAATTTCTTGCAAAAGAATATTGAATTGAGTTTCATCGAAGTATTCAACTACAAGATACCCAGAGAATTTTTTTTGGGGGTCTGTCGATTCAATTACGTGAAGGACTTGGTCGGTAAAATTAACATGCAAATTTGCAGCAATGTTCGATATTTTAGCACTAACTCCAACACCGTCTACACCGAAGATGTCTAAATGCTTTCGTTTGATTGCTTCTACTTGCTTCTTTTCCTTGCGTCTCTCCAATTCTTTTTTTAAAAAGGAATATGCTTTCAATGTATAAACTTTGCGGAGGTGTTCTTCTTGAACAATTGATTCTTCGCCTAAAACAAGCTCAATTGTATCGTTATTTTGCAGGACATAGTCGAAAGGAACACTTACCGAATAGTTTGTTTTATTGTAAAGTTTTGCGGCAATGAAACGCCTACCGTAATCTTCGCTTGCTTTGATGGCTAAATCTAATGGAACAGAGCCTTCGGGCATAATGTATGTTTGGTCATTGTTCAATAGGTTGACTTTAACGTGCTTTTCGGGGTGGATTTTATGCATCATCGAAAACAAAAGTTCAATTTTATTCTTCTTCGGCATCTTCATCGTTACAAGTTCTTCTGTTATTTCCAGAAATGCCTGATACTCGTAGTAATCGTAAAACATTGAGAAGTTTTTGTAAAATTTTTCCAATAAATTTACATCTTGTTCAGCTTTTTCGAAGGACGGATTAGTAAAAACAATTTCAATTCCGAAATCTTCGTTTTCGATAGAAACATCGTAATAAGCAACAGAAATTCGACCCGAAACACCAAGATAATCGTCTATGTTCGATGGAATTATACTTTTTGAGGAAATCAATGGGAACTTCGACCGCAAATTTCTTTCAATCTCGGAAATGGAAATTGTAACATTAGGAGAAATTGTAAAAGTCAGCACAAAATAATAGTGGGAATAAAGGGTTCGAATTTCTTCGAAATCGGGCTTCGAGGCTTCGTATAAATCGAAAACATTATGGTGTGCAGCGGAAATAATAGCGTTTTTAAACAAACCCTTTAAAACTTCTTCAATTTTATTTTTTTCGGCAAGGGAAATGAATCTCTCCATTTCTTTGTAATGCAACATCCTCAATTTTTTAATCATCTCTTTCGAGACACTTAGGTCTTCGGAAATGATGTATTGCAAGCACAAATCAACAAGCTCATCGGCAATTTTATTGAATAGGCTATATGCATTCCCAAAATTTTTAAGTAAAGGAAAGTAAACGTTTAATGTTTGTTGAGCAATTTCGATGCGTCGCTCCTTTTTGGGGATTCCTTCCAAAGTGGTAATGTTATGGTAACGGTCTGCAATTTTGACAAAGAATATTTTGGGGTTCTTTGCACCCAATTGGAAAACTTTCCGAATTGTAGCGATTTCTTTGTCATCGTACGACAATGGAGCGGTTTGCTCACTGCTTTTAACTATCTCTTCGTCTTGAGTTATTTTGGTCACTCCTTCGACTATTTCTGCAATTTCGGGGGTAAAATCTCTGCGAATGTCATTGAATGTAATTTTGTCGGGCATATCTTCGGGTGCATCGTGTAGAATTGCCGAAACTATAGTTGGAACGTCTGTAAAATGCATCTTACTGAAAACAATATCTGCAGTTTCCAAAAAATGTGTGTAAAATTCAGAACCATCGCCTCTTTTAACTCCCTTGAAAAGCTCGAAAACAGTGTCTAATGCCTTTTCGATTAGAATTCGGGCTTCATTGTTAAATTTTTCCTTCAATACATTGGAACATCTTTTAATAAAAAGCTCCTTGTCTTGGGCAAAGTCCCCGGTGTAATTTTTGTAGTATTTAGTAGTTAAAAGCACATCGGGGATCTTCCTTGAAAAGGAGGGTTTATTGGATTTGGAACTTTTTTTTCTGCCATTGGGCAGTTGATTACTGTTTTGCGACGAATCGCTTTCCATAGAATCTATTTATTGTTAAACATAATAGTTAATTTATTAAATTAATATTTTTTAAACAAATAACAAGATGAATTTCGACAGAAGGGAATTTATTTATACTTTTCTTTCGGGTTTAGCAGCATTAGGATTCCGACAGAACCTTTTTCCGAAAAATTTTGTTTTACAAAAGGAAAATGGAAAAATGTTGAAGCCTTCGCCGTTGAAACCAAATGATATGGTCGGAATAATTTCCCCTGCAACTTCTGTTTCCGACCCTGACGATATTGCCCGAGCAATTGAAATAGTCGAAAGGTTAAATTTACGCTACAGATTCGGAAAATATCTGTTAAAAGGTAGTGGGTATAAAACACGGACAATCGAGGAGCGACTCGATGATTTGCATTCGATGTTCGCAAACCCAGAAATTCGTGCTATTTTTTGTATTCGAGGAGGTTATGGAAGTTCCCAACTTTTGGATAAAATCGATTACAATCTAATTTCCATAAATCCTAAAATATTTGTTGGATACAGCGACATTACTGCCCTACACATTGCTTTTCAGAAATTTGCAAATCTTGTTACCTTTCACGGTCCTGTTCTAATCTCGGCATTCACGAAATTCACTTTCGATTCATTTAGACAAATACTTTTTGCCCAACAAGTTTACAGGAAAATCACAAATCCTGAAGAATCGGGTGGCTTGCGAAATTCATTCCCGATACGCACGATTAACTCTGGTCGCACCGAAGGTCGGCTTATCGGTGGAAATCTTTCGATAATTACTTCTCTTTTAGGGACTCCATACCAATATGATTACGAAAATTCCATCCTACTTATCGAAGATGTGGGTGAACAACCATACAGAATTGACAGGATGTTGAATCAACTTCGTTTGGCTGGGGTTTTGGAAAAAATAAATGGGATTGCATTCGGAAGGTGCGATGATTGTATCAATACCACCACCCCAATTTGGGACTTTTCGCTCGGCGAGGTATTGGATTACTATCTAAAACCATTGAAAAAGCCAGCTTTTTATGGTTTGTTATTTGGTCATACCTCAAACCAAGTTACTGTCCCGCTTGGCATTCAAGCGGCTTTCGATTCCACAAATGGAATAATTGAACTGATTGAATCACCTTTCGAATGAGCTTCGATTATCTTTCCAAAACTATTAGCTTACTCGTTAGGGTTCTTTTGCCAACCTTGGCTCGGACAAAATAAACACCCGGAGACAAAGCCTTGCCCGATTTATCAGTAAGAGTATAACTAAAACTGTGTGTGCCAGCAGAAAGATTAATTTTCCCAAAATAATAAACTTCATATCCTAGCAGGTTTGTAATTGTAATCGTCACACTTTCGGAATTATTTAAAGAAATTGAAATATTAATTAAATTGACAGCTGGGTTTGGAAAGACACTTATTTCGAAATTGTTCGAAGGTTGTTCGACCGATGTTATTTTTGCCGATTGGATGACACCACGACTTAATTTGTTAAAGTTGCCAGATGTGTTACTTATATTTTTAACTGAACGAACCATATAGTAAACATTGCCTTCGTAAAGCGATGAATCGATAAAAAAGGTTTCCGTGATTGGTTTTGGTGTAATTAATGTGAAATCACCATTTGGATTATAGGAACGATATACGTAGTATCCATCGACAGGTTCTTTTGGTTCATTCCAAGTAATTTGGACAAAATCGCCTTCGGGTTGGTAAACTGAAAGATTCGTCGGGGAAGGTACTTCCCACGGGTTGAGTGTCAAGGTTGGGTCGCCTATCAATGCTACGTGGATTTGGTACAACCCTTGGGAAATTAAGCCATAATTTGTTCCGTTCGTACTATATGCTGAACCAAGGTAGCTTGTGCTGTTATTTTGAGTAAGTTTAGTAGAATAACCTATTGGAAGATTAGCTGCCATATTGTGGAAATACCAATGTGGAAAACCAGCCCACGAACAGGTAAGAATAGATGGATTCGATGCGAGAGCAGCCCGCATAAAGTTGTTCTTGCTATCCCAATCGCCAAAATACGATCCAAAAAGCATTGTAAAGGTAGCTTTTACGTCCTGTTGGACAAAATTGTCCGTGTTACCTATTCCACCAGCACTTGTATATGTTCCACCACCACAGCCATAAGCCCAAATGTAAGAATCATTTTTTAAGGTAGTAAACCAGTCCTTCTCTTGGATATTTTCGGCACCTAAAAGCACAGCAAAGTTTCTCCAACCACTCGAAGCAAAAGCATTCCAGTAGGTCGCTGCTGCAAAATTATCATCAATTAAACCCCGCATCTCAGGTTTGAAATAACCCGTCCGATACTGATGATTTTTAACCAAGTATTGCCGAATTAGTTCAATTTCGGTTTTTTGGAATTTATCCATATTGAAGAAGTCGATTCTACCCACAGCAAAGTCGATATCCAAGCCATCGGGCGAAGAACGGTCGAATTTACCATCGCCGGGTACATTCCGATTCCTTTTGTCATTAGCACTTGTGCTATTAACCGAGACATCCAACCAGTAGTCATCGTAAATTGTACCATAAAACATATCGCAGGGCCAAGCACCTAAATGATCTGGATGCCCATCGGGAGCAATATTTCCCGAATACGGCACAGGAACTCGCCCAATTAGCACAATTGTAGTTAATTTGTTCGGCTCATTTTGGTTTTCATCCAAAATTATTTTTTTTACTGCCAATACCTTTTGATAATCAAATTCTTCTGCCCGAGGCACATATTTTCGGACAACTGTCCAGCCCTCGGTAATTAAATCCTGTTCAAACTGGCTTAATTCAGCTCCAATTTCGGTAGCTATGGTTTCGTCAACTAAAATCAATGCTTTCCCGTATGAATGAATTGGTAGGACGTCCACCCCTGTGTGAACATATCCAAAACCAATGAAAAAAAGGTCAATTGTTGTATCGACATAACTTCCATCGGGTCGCCGTATCCTTGCATTTGCGAAAGCTTTGTAAAATGCACGAACTTCGTATTCATATTCTTTCCCTAATTCGATATTCTCGTCTTTATAGCTTGTTTTGGAAGAATCGAAAAAAGCAAGTGGAATTTGTGGAAAGAATTTTTCCCCAAAATTTTTTCTTCGGACCTCATATTGGTATGCCAACCGATGCTTTTGCCATTTCAAAGTAATCGAAGGTGGGTTTTTCGTTGTTTCAACCGAAATTAACACCGCTGCATCTTTGCTCTGGATTAAATTCTGAGCAAAGACTGGTATCGAAACAAAAACCAAAAACAAAACAAGTGAGTATAATAGTCTCCTCATTTTAAATTTCTCCCAATTGTCCAAAAGACAAATTACAAAATTTCAATATTTAAGGAACACTTACCGTTTTTCATTCAATTGTTAAAATTTAGATAATATTTTAATATTTTTGTTTTTTTGTTTTAATGGATTTAATAAAATGAAGGTAGAAATAACCGAAACTGATTTGTTTCACAAATGTTATGCATTTACACGCGCCGACGAAGTCAAAGCAATGGGTTTGTATCCATATTTTCATCCAATCGAAGAAAACGAAGGTCCCATCGTCCGCATATATGGCAGAGAAGTCATAATGGCTGGTTCTAATAACTATTTAGGATTGACAGCACACCCAAAAGTCAAAGAAGCAGCAATTGAAGCAATTAAAAAATATGGTACTGGCTGCTCGGGTTCTCGGTATTTAACAGGTACTCTTGACTTACATATTCAATTGGAAGAAAGGCTTGCAAAATTTTTAGGCTACGAAGCCTGCTTGCTTTTCTCCACTGGATTTCAAACAAACCTTGGAGCGATTTCTACTTTGGTTCAAAAAGGTGACTATGTCATTTCCGATAAAGAAAACCACGCAAGTATAGTGGCAGGTTGCTTGAATGCTAAAGGTGGCTTTGCTGAATTCGTTCGCTACAAACACGGGGATTTCGAAGACTTGGAACGCGTTCTTAGCCGTATTCCCGTGGATGCGGGGAAACTTGTTGTCACCGATGGGGTATTTTCTGTAACAGGAGAAATTGTAAACCTTCCCGATTTGTTGAAAGTTGCTCAAAAATACAATGCACGAGTATTGGTCGACGATGCTCACGCTATTGGGGTAATTGGTCCTGGTGGCCGAGGAACTGCACACTATTGGAACTTAGTTTCCGAAACTGATTTGACGATGGGTACTTTTTCGAAAACTTTTGCATCGCTCGGTGGTTTCATCTGTGGACCGGAGCGAGTTATTAACTATCTAAAGCATCACTCTTCGGCAATCATTTTCAGTGCTAGTCCTACTCCTGCTTCCTGTGCAGCTGCCCTCGCTGCTTTGGAGATTTTGGAAGAACAACCCGAATTAGTCCAAAAGCTTAGAAACAATGCCGACAAAATGCGAAAAGGTTTTAAAGAACTTGGATTTAATATAGTCGAAAACGAAACTGCAATAGTTCCTGTAATAATAGGTGATACCGAAAAAGCATTTATTTTCTGGCGCAAATTATTCGATAATGGTGTTTTCGTGAATGCTTTCATTCCACCAGGAGTCCCGCCAAATATGAGTATGATGAGAACCTCGTATATGGCTTCCCACGAAGACATACACCTCCAAAAAATCTTGGAAGTTTTCGAAAAAGTCGGAAAAGAATTAGCTATCATCTAATTAATTTTTGAAAAAAATACTTTTGTCAAAAAAATTGTTACATAATTTGTAACTTTTTTACTATTTTTTTGTTTTTAAATTTGGTATTTTGACAAAAACAATTTAATTTTTGGATGTAAAAAAATTGGATTTTAATGGAGGTGTTATGAACAAAAAGGCAAATCTTCTTCTCTTCTTTTTTGCACTATTTGTTGCATTTACATTTCGTTCCTTTGCAGGTGATATTTCCGAAGAGGAAATAAAATCGAAGCTTCCGAAAATGCTCGGGGCTAACAACGTTGGCAAGGAATTTTGGTTCACAATCCCACCTTGTTTGGAAGACGAAAGCTACGGCTACGCTAACTTTATTCGTGTCTATGTTACTTCACCCTACAGGACTAAGGTTCGTATTACTGTGCCAGGAAAAGGTTTTGATGAAACCAAAATGACAATACCCAACGATGTGATTGAGTTCCAATTAACACCTATTCAAGGGCAATGTTATACTCGTTCCTACTATCAAAGAGAATTTCCCGATGAAGTATATCCCGGCTATGGTGTCCATGTTGAATCCGAGCACCCCATTGTCGTATATGTAGTCGTTCGTTACCGCTATACAAGCGATGGCTTCCTTTTGATTCCTGTTTCTTCACTTGGCAAAGAATACATTGCTGCCGGCTATCCCGTCGACCCAATGTTTCAAGCAGGTGGTGTGTATATACCTGGATACATTGGAATTGTCGCAGCCTACGACCAAACAACCGTTAGGTTTACATTGGGTGGCAACGCTGTTACAAAAACAGCAGGTGGAATTTTGCCCGGACAAACTGTCCAAAAAACATTAAATAAAGGAGATGTTTGGTTGATTTCAACCCTTGGACAAAGTTCTGACTTAACAGGAAGCCGTATTGTCGCCAATAAACCTGTTGCAGTTGTTACTGGAAATCAATGTACAAATATTCCTAACGGCAACCGTTGGTGCGACTACACTGTGGAAATGGATTTGCCAACATTCACCTGGGGCTACGATTACCATGTTCCAAATACCTCGAAATTGCCAAAAAGAAAATATTCCCCTCTTATTAGAATTTTTGCCAAGGAGAAAAATACAACGATTTATCGTGATGGCAAAGAATTTGCATTCCTGCGTGGTTCAAATGGGTTGGAAGGCAACGGTTGGCTGGAAACCCGTATGAATCCCGCACAAGTTCCTTATGTTCATTATCCTGTTGTAATCTCGGGCGATAAGCCTATTGGCGTTACACTCTACAACCCTGGTGTCGAAGAAGATGGTTACCCTCGACCCAATAGCGACCCATATGTTATGGCTTTAACTCCTTTGCAACAATATCAGAAAGAAATTACATTTTGCACTCCTGCAACATTTGGCGGTGCCCGTTTTTCTGAAAATTATATAGGGCTTGTTTACGAGACAGATTCATTGGGTATGACTCCCGACGACCTTGAATTTGCCGAAGTTAAAGCCGGACAATACGTCTGGAAAAAAATAAACGTTCTGTTCCCAGGTGCGGACGATATTTACAATTACGATGTTGAAGGCAAGAAATTTGCTTTCAAGGTTATTCCCTTGGCAAAAGATGGTGTTTACAAAATTCGGGCAAAAAATCCATTTGCAGCTTACTCCTATGGTTACGACTCATACGATTCCTATGGTTATCCAACCAGTGCTGCATTGGCAGATTTGGAAAAGCCCGATACATTGCCTCCTGTTCCAAAGTGGCAGGAGCGATGTGGCGAAATCAACTTTGCAACAGTAACCGATATGCCCGACGATCCTGCCATTCGTAGCAATATGGGTATGATTGTATTGCATCCATATCCTGAATCGTTTAATGTGAAGTTTTCGTATACGGATTTCATACCTGGGGAAGCTCGCACTGTGGCTTGGAAGTTGGAAGTAGAGGACAAGACACAGGATGCTCGGGCAGTTATTACATTTTCCGACCGCCGTGGCAACGATACGACGATAACGATAGAATACAAGGCAGTTAAGTTGACGATAAGACCAGGGGAGGTTAAGTGGGGATTGTTGAAGTTAGGAAGCAACCGAGTATCGAAGGAATTTTGGGCAATTAACGAGAGTGAGCAGAGTGGGGTTTTGGTTACCGAGTTGAAGTTGAAGGCGGGCAATCAGAATTTTGAATTGGATATGATGGGACGTAGCTTACCATTCTGGCTTGGACCGAAGGATTCAGTTAAGTTTTTGGTATGGTTTAATCCAACAGCTAATGGTACTTTTGCCGATTCGATTGGTATAGGCGACACCTGTGTTTTTGCCTACAAGAGTTACGTCGAAGCTCAGGTGGGTCAGCCGATGATTGAGGTTAGCGATGTTCATTATGGTTCGGTTCGCATAGGTCGGACGGTGACCAAGCAATTTACGATAAAGAACCCTGGAACGACAGATTTGCATATTTGGGGCTACCGAGGACCGAGCAACACAGTTTACAAGACCAATTTGCCTCCGGTTGATGTAAACAACAGGATGAGTCAGGATATAGTGATAAAGGCGGGCGATGAGTTGCAGTATTCGATTGATTTCACACCGACGGCTGAGGTGGATTATCCCGACGAGATAGTATTTTTTAGCGATGCCGACGAATGGGATAGTGTATGTGTGATAAGTGGTCGAGGCATACAGCCTGGATTGGAGAGCAACTCGTATGATTGGGGCCGCAAGCGAATTGACCGCAGCAGTCATCCAGCTGGGCCGTATCCCGTAGCGAGTGGGGATGTAATTAAGTTGGTCAACAGTGGAAGCGACGAGGTCTTGATAAATGGTTTGATAATAGTTGAAGATATCAATGGAGATGCATTTGAATTTGACCGTCGAGCATTCGATGCATTGAAGATAGCGCCGAAGGATTCAGTGGTAATACCTGTAGTATTTCATCCACGAGTGGTTGGAGTTCATCGATTGCGTATTAAGTTCGAGAACAGTGCCAATAGTCAGACCGAGACGGTGTTGGAGGGCATTGGCATAGTAGGACGTTTGAAGACAGTGGATTTGGTATTCGACCCGATGGTAGTGTTTGATGAGAAGAACAAGCAGGTGAAGACGATGTATATTGAGAATGAGCAGTATGAGTGGAGCGATTATGTAGATTTGACGGATTTGGTGGTAACGCCATCGGGAGCGATTGCCGTCGATGGAGTGAGTTATGGTAGCGAAGGTTTTGGCTACGACAAGTCGAGTTTGGGATTGCCCGTTCGATTGCAGCCTGGTGAGCGAATAACATTCGATGGCTACTTTGTAGCACAGAAGGTACCACAAGCTGTGGGGCGTCTGACAACTGTAAGTGATGCCGAAAGCGAGGTAACGAGCACTTGGACAGGTTCGGGAATTTCGTTAGGTATTGGTTTGGAAGGCGGCAGTGCCAAGATATGTGTAGGCGACCGCACCGAGATAAGCTGCAAGGTGAAGAATACAGCATTGGGTGATTTGACGATACATCGTTTATATTTGAGTGGAGATTACACGGGAGTTACATTTTCGAACCCAGTAGATGCATTGGGCTTTACATTGGCGGCGGGTGAAGAGCGAGAGATTAAGTTATTGTATCAGCCTATGAATGTCGAGACGAAGCGGATATGGTTAGTAGCGGAGAACAACACATTGGACCGCCCTGTCGATAGTGTATCTGTTGATTTAGAGGCGGTACAATACAAGGGATTGAGCAGAATTGCAGTGGTCAAGCCGACAATCGATCGAGCGTGGCCAGTGCCAGGCGACAGAGTTCCTGTTGAGGTTCAATTTACTACATCCGACAACTTGACTTTGGCACAAGTAAAGGAATTAGTTATACGAGTTAGCCATTTGCCTGGGATATTGAAGGTAGATGAGTCGAGCATTGAGGTTGGTAGTGCATTGCAGGGTAGGTTTACAATCAAGAGCAAGAGCGTAGACCCAATAGCAGGGACGATGGAGGTACGGTTGGAGGCGACCGCTGGCAACATACTAAATCAGAGTGGGCAGATATTGCGATTTGTGTTGGATAGTTACTTGCCGACCGACCGAGATTCGACAGATTATTCGAAATTGGAGGTGGATGTCGAAGCAATTGGTACGCAATGTGTAGTTATCGATGATGAAGGAAGTGAGATCAAATTGCAGCCAACGTGCGTGTACGACTTGCGATTGGTCTCGATATCGAATGTGAAGTATTATTTAGCCGAGGTAGTTCCGAACCCGGTGAGTGGTGCGAATTTGGATTTGAATTTTGCTGTTGCATTCGATGGATGGACGGAGTTGGATGTAGTCAACTCGATGGGCGAGGTAGTCAAGCGAGTGGTAACGGGGGAGATGAGGAGTGGTGAATACACGGTACGGGTGGATGTAAGTGATTTGGGTAGTGGATTGTATTTAGTGCGATTGCGTTCTGGACATTACACGGAGAGCAAGCCGTTCACGATATCGAAGTAAAAACCCGTAAGGATAAAATCGAAGGGGCTATCGGCAATCCCGATAGCCCCTTTAGTTTTTAAAAAAAGTAATTAATTAATTTTTGTTTTGAGCATCAACAACGGCGATGGCTATCATTTCGACGATTTCATCGACTGTTGCACCGTGTTGAAGTACGTGAACACTTTTGCTCATACCTAGTAGGATTGGACCAATAGCCCGAGCACCGCCAAGCCGAGAAAGCAGTTTATATGCGATGTTCCCAGAATCAAGGTCGGGGAAGATTAATACATTTGCCCCACCTTTAAGTGGGCTAAATGGATAAAATTCATCGATAATTTCGGGCACAACAGCGGTATCGGCTTGCATTTCGCCGTCAACAATTAAGTCGGGCTGTTTTTTCTTGATAATTTCCAAAGCCTTTTGCATTCGCTCGGGTGTCGCCCCTTTTGCAGAACCAAAATTGCTGTACGAAAGCAAAGCAATACGAGGTACAATATCGAAATTCTTAACAAATTCAGCTGCTTGAAGAGTAATATCGCAAATATCTTCGGGTGTTGGAGAAAGATTTACAGTTGTATCGCTTAAGAAATAAACTCCTTTCTTGAAGGAAAGAATGTACAAACCGGAAACTTTTGAATATCTTTGGTCACGTCCAATGATTTGCAGAGCTGGTCTGATAGTTTCGGGGTAGTGCTTCGTCAACCCAGAAATCATTGCATCGGCGTCGCCCATCCTAACCATCATCGAACCAAAGTAATTTGCACGGAATTTAATATCTTTGATGGCGGTTTCGTGTGTTACGCCCTTCCTTTGACGAAGCTTGTAATATTCTTCAATATAAAGATTCAGCTTTTCGGAATTTTCGGGGTCAATTATTTCAATTCCTTCGAGATTGTATCCATTTTCTTTTGCAATCTTTTCAATTTCGGAAGGTTTACCTAAAAGAATTGGTTTTGCAATTCCTTCGCTTACAGCAATGGAAGCCGCACGGATAATTTTTGGCTCATGACCTTCGGGTAAAACCACTCGTTTAGGATTGCTAGCAGCTTTGGTGAAAATTGGTGTCATAATTAACTGGATTCTACCCATTCGAATATCGAGTTCGAGTTTATACTTTTCGAAGTCTTCAATTGACTTTCTGGCCACTCCGGTTTCCATCGCTGCTTTTGCGACTGCTGGTGCAACCCAGGTCAAAACTCTTGGGTCTAAAGGTTTTGGAATTATATACTCTCTGCCAAAACGCAAATCCTTTACACCATATGCCTTCTTGACTATTTCGGGAACTTCTTCTTTTGCAAGAGCAGCGAGAGCATAAGCCGCAGCTCTTTTCATCTCTTCATTAATTTGTGTTGCTCGGACGTCCAAAGCACCACGGAAAATAAATGGGAAACCAAGCACATTGTTGACTTGATTCGGATAGTCGGAGCGACCAGTTGCCATAATGACATCAGGTCGGGCATCGAGAGCATCTTCGTATGTAATTTCTGGGTCAGGGTTTGCCATTGCAAATACAATTGGGTTTTCTGCCATTGTTCGCAGCATTTCTTTGGTAACAACGCCACCAATAGACAAACCGACAAAAACATCAGCACCAACGAGAGCATCTGCCAACGTCCTTTTATCTGTTTCCACAGCAAAAAATTCTTTCTGAGGATTCATCCCCTTGGTTCTACCTTTGTAAATTACGCCTGTGGTGTCGCACAAAATGATATTCTCTTTCTTAACCCCAAGGCTTATATAGAATTTGGCACAGGCAATACCAGAAGCACCGGCACCGTTGAATACAACTTTCACTTCATCAATTTTTTTACCAGCAATTTCTAAAGCATTCAATAAAGCAGCGCCCGAAATAATTGCCGTTCCGTGTTGGTCATCGTGAAACACGGGAATCTTTAACGTCCTTTTTAATTCCTCTTCGATAATGAAGCATTCTGGTGCTTTGATATCTTCGAGGTTAATACCACCGAATGTAGGTTCCAAAATTTGACAAACGCGTATTACTTCCTGAGGATCTTCGGTCCGCAACTCAATATCGAATACATCGATATCGGCAAAAGCTTTGAAAAGCACGCCTTTACCTTCCATTACAGGTTTACCTGCTTCGGGTCCAATATTGCCTAATCCAAGAACAGCAGTGCCATTGGTTATAACGGCGACGAGGTTGCCTTTTGCAGTATACTCGTATACTTTTTCGATATCTTTGTGAATTTCCCGACACGGTTCGGCAACACCAGGAGTATAAGCCAAAGATAAATCTTTTTGTGTTGCACAGGGCTTAGTAATAATAACTTCAATTTTACCCTTTCGCCCCGATGAATGATATTCGAGGGCTTCTTCACGAGTGATTTTCATTTTTCTACCTCATTTAAAAAAGCAAAATTAAGAAAATATACACAGGTTATTCTGATAAATTTTTAATACTCGGGAGAAAAACCCATATTGCGTATCCAATTGCGTATCTTATACGCAAGAGAATCATTTTTGTTGTAAATGCGAAGAAAATTATTCAAATCGTTTACAGCATAGGAAAACAACTGTTCACCACGATAAGCCATAGCACGATTAAGATAAGCAATTGCACTGTTGGGATTTAACTCCAAAGCTTTCGTAAAATCCTCGATAGCTTTCCGAAAATTTTTTAACTTGACAAAAACAATGCCACGAGTTATGTAAGCATTATAGAAGTCATTTTTCAAAGCAATAGATTTTGTAAAATCTTTCAATGCTTCTCGATAATTTTCCAAAGCGAAATTTGCATTTCCTCGACCATAATAAGCCATCGCAAAGTTTGGATTTATCAACAAAGCCTTATCGTAATCCAGAATAGCTTCCACGTAATTTTTTTGATACAAATTAGCATTGCCTCGATTAAAATAAAGAACATTGCTTTTTGGATTAAGTTCTATTGCTTTATTGAAAGCTTCGACAGCCTTGGTATAATTCTTAATTCCCATATAACAGATGCCCAAGTTGTTGTAGGCATCCGAAAGTTTAGGGTTTAGCTTAATTGCCTTTTCGATATCTTCAATAGCCAATTCATATTGTTTTAAACGAGAAAAGCAATAGCCTCGGTAGTTGTAAGGTAGATAGTCGTTTTCGTCCAAAGAAATTGCAATTGTAAAATCGTTTACCGCTTCTTTGTATTTTCCCAAATTCATCAATGCTACGCCACGGTAAACATAGCCTTTTGGGTTAGTTGGGTCTAAATCGAGCGTCTTGTCGTAATCCTTTATTGCCTCGTCGATTCGTCCTAAATGAAATAAACAATTTGCTCGATAGAGATACGATTGAGAATGATTCGGATTTAACTCAATCGAACGTGACAAATCATTTAGTGCATCTTCATACTTGCGAAGTAAATACAAACAATATCCTCGACGGTAATAAGCAAGTGCAAAATTTGGATTTATGCTTATTGCAAATGAAAATTCTTTGATTGCATCGGAAATTCTATGTAGTTCTAAATAACACAAACCCTTCTTGAAGAATGCAAACGAAAAAGTTGGGTCTAATGTGATTGTGCTTGTAAAATAATTAATTGCATCATCATATTTTTTCAGAATGTAGAGCGTATTTCCTGCTTTAAAATAAGCAAAGGGTGAGCGGGGATTTTCGTGAATTGCGTTTAAATAATATTCCAAAGCCGTCTCGAAATCATTATTATTAAACGCTTCGTCGCCGAATTCAATCCACTCTTCTGCAGGCCTTTTGATTAACGAAGATTTTTTTTCCATTTATCTAAAATATTTTTTTCAACAACTCGTAAAACACATTTCAATTATAGCAATTTAATAAACAAAATTCAAACTGCAATTTATGTTTAATTTTTTGAGAATTTCGAAATACACGGACGAGCTTTTCAAAAAGTTTGTCGAAAAGGAATTGAATCTTAACGACCAACTTGCTGCAATTCGTTCAATTTTAGCAAACGAACGAACCTTTCTTGCCTACCAAAGAACTGCTCTTGCTACACTTGTTGCCGGGGCTTCAATTGTCCAATTCTTCGAAATCATTATTTTCATAGTATTGGGTTGGATATTAATTGCTGCATCTTTTATTACTTTTTTTATTGGTGTAATTCGTTACCGAAGAACAAGAAGGAATATCCTTCAGCTCGAAAAAGATTTTGTAAGACGGAATGAAACAATCGATTAATTTACCAATTCTTTTCAATTGTCCTAGCCCTTGGAGAAAGCAATTTTGCTTTAACTTCTTTTTGAGTTTTCTTTTCCTCGCTTCTTAAAGCATTTAAAATACTTTCTATATTTTGTTGCGAAAGCTTGCTTTGGTTCTTTTGTTGGTTTTTATCTTGTCGACTTTCTTGGTTCGACGCTTGATTTTGCTGGTTTTGGTTTTGTTTCTGCTTTTGCTGATTTTGGTCTTGTTGATTTCGATTTTGTTGATTCTTTTGTTGTTCCTCTTGTAAAGCTAACATTCGCCGAGCATATTCTAAATTATATTTTGCATCTAAATCATTTGGGTTTAATTTGAGTGTTTTTTTGTAATATTCAATGCTTTCCTTGTATTTTTGATTTTTTAAATATGCATTTCCAAGATTGTAATAGACATCGGATTTCAATGCTTTCGAATCGGTTTTCCTTTCAACGTTGTTAAACTTATCGATTGCCTCGTCGAATTTATTTTGTTTGTAAAGCGAATTACCTAAATTATAAATACCTTCAACACTGTTGGGAGCAAGTTCAAGCGATTTTCGGTAGTTTTCCTCTGCCAATTGATACTTGCCTTGTTTATACTCTTGGTTACCTTTGCGAATAAAATCTTTGGGGCTTTTGCACAAAATTGCTATTGGAAGAAGAAAAATCCAAAAAACGAAAACAACTTTTTTCATAACCTTCCTTTTTTATCGAAATAAGCATTTAATTGGACAAGCAGAGGGTTCTTTCGTTCGCCAAGAAAAAGTTCGATTACAAGCAAAACAATTGCAAGTGCAAGTGGATATTGGTATTGCGATTCGAAGCTAGAAAAGATTTTGCTTTCGTATTCTTTTTGCTCCATTTTCGAAATTTTTTCTAAGATTTTCGAAAGGTCGGGGTCAATTCCACTATTCAACTCGAATTCCCCTCCGCCTGCGTTAGCAATTTGTTGAAGCATCAGTGGGTCGCAACGGCTTGTAACCACCGAACCCGACTTATCTTTCAAAAATTCCACCGAACCACCACGGCGAATTGGTATTGGTGCTCCCGAAAGTGTCCCCATTCCAATAGTATGCACAACGAAGTTATTTTCGTAGGCATATTTTGCTGCCGAAATTGCATCATCTTCGTGATTTTCGCCATCGGTGATGATAATTAGCGCTTTTTTGGTATCACGGTCGAAGTTGAATTTTTCGACCGCAAGCTCTATTGCCCGACCAATTGCAGTGCCTTGCGTCGGAACAATATCTGTATCGACAAAACTTGTGAACAATTTCGCTGCACCGTAGTCAGTAGTCAAAGGTAGTTGGACGTAAGCATCGCCCGCGAAAACAATCAACCCAATCCTGTCGTTTGTCAAATTGTCAATGAGTTTGTAAATCATTTGCTTTGCACGTTCCAAGCGGTTTGGTTTTATATCTTCGGCTTTCATACTGTTGGAAACATCCAAAGCGATAACGACATCGACTCCCTTACGTTTTGCTTCGATTAATTTCGTTCCCAGAAGTGGATTTGCAAGAGTTGTAATCAGAAGTGAAAGGGAAAGTGCAATTAGGACAAATTTTACGTATGGTTTATATGGCGAAACTTCGGGCATAAGGTTCGAAATCAACATCACATCGGCAAATTCTTTAAGCAATTTTGACCTACGGTAACGAAGAAAAGCAAATACAAGAAGTAATCCAAGTATTAAAATGAATCCGTAAAAGTAATAATAATATTCAAACTTCAGCATCGCATTGAATTTGCATAATCAAAACAAATCGACGAAAATTATTTGTTAGAATTTTAATTGTTCTTTAATGGGAGGAAGAAAAAAGAACGGAGCAAAATTATGCCATAGGTCTTTTATTGAAGTGTAATTTTACTTTGTGGTAATAAACTTTTGGATTAAGTAAGAAATTGATTAATTTGATTATTTATCAAGGAGTGTTAAGATGAAAAAAACACTTTTATTTTGGGTCCTTTTAGTCAGTATGTCGTTTGTAACAATTGCACAGACCACAGAAGTAGAAAAGCATTTGAGAAGCCAATCGGGTGACACAACTAAAGGTTGGAGACGAGGTGGAGTGTTTGCAATTAACCTTTCACAAACTTCTTTAACAAATTGGGCAGCTGGTGGGCAGAATTCTATTGCGATTTATGGAATTATAAGCGTTTTTGCTAACTACAAAAGAGACAAAACAGCGTGGGACAATTCACTTGACCTTGGTTATGGTGTTTTAAAACAAGGAAAAAACTCGAACTTTTTTAAAACCGACGACAAAATTGATTTGTTGTCGAAATATGGCAGGCTTGCGTTTAATAATTGGTATTATTTAGCTCTCTTAAACTTCAAAACACAAATGACTGCTGGATACAATTATCCAAATGATTCTGTGAAAATATCAGCTTTCCTTGCACCAGCTTATATTTTGGGTGCAATTGGGCTTGACTTTAAACCTAACAGTTATTTCAGTCTGTTTTTATCGCCAATTACTTCTAAAATCACAATTGTCAACGACCAGAATTTAGCCAATATTGGAGCATTTGGAGTAGAAAAAGGGAAAAAATCCAGAGGTGAGTTTGGCGGGTATGCGAGAGTTATTTTCTCAAAAAATGATTTCAAAATTGAGTTTTTGAAAGGGGTTTCATTCACTACTAAGCTCGATTTATTTTCGAACTACCTTTTCAAACCACGGAATATTGATGTAAGTTGGGAAACATTGATTGCGTTGAAAGTAAACAGATACATTTCTGTAAATCTAAATACTCATCTTTTATATGACCACGACGTTAATATCCCAGTCGATACGAATGGTGATGGTACACCCGACAGTTTTGGTCCAAGAACACAATTTAAAGAAATTTTTGGTGTCGGTTTTTCATTTAATTTTTAATATATCCTTTTTATTATTAACAAATTGTAAGGTAAAATGAGTATAATCAAAGAGTTTAAGGAGTTTGCCCTTAGGGGTAATTTAATCGACATTGCAGTAGCATTTGTTATGGGTGCTGCTTTCGGCAAAGTAGTTAGCAGTTTCATCGATGGAACTGTGATGCCAATAGTAGGCAAGTTAACAGCAGGAGTTGACTTCAAGTCGCTGAAACTTGTGTTAACCGAGGCACAAGTGGATGCATCGGGTAAACTTATTTCCCCTGAAGCTTCCGTTCGATACGGTGAATTCATCACAGTTCTAATTGATTTTCTTTTGGTTGCATTCTTTATGTTTTTAGTAGTCAAGGCAATGAATAAGTTAAAGAGGAATCAAATGGGAGTTCCGACACCATCACCCACACCGACAGTAGAACAAAAGCTTCTGGAAGAAATCCGTGACCTGTTGAAAAATAGAACGGAGTAGAATACTTAAAGCAAAATCAATCGATTACCTGTATTTAGTAGCGGGGCTAGGACTCGAACCTAGAACCTTCGGGTTATGAGCCCGACGAGCTGCCATTGCTCCACCCCGCGATTTATGAAATACAAAATTAACAATTTTTTATTAAATTATCAAATGGTTTTTACTATTAATTCCTTACTTTTTTTTTCATTTTAATATTTCGGATTGATTTTTTTTAAAAAAATTTATTTGGAAAATTTAATTTTTTCATTAAATTAGCAGTGCAGCAAAACGGGGAAAATAAATTTTTATGGAAAAAGGGGGGAAAGTTCCTTCATATCGACAATTTATACCAATTATTGGTTTTCTTTTCGTTTTTTGTTTTATCATTTCTCTTTATGCTCTTTCATCTTCGTGGCTTAAAAGTCAGAAAATCAACAAAGTCGTAATTTCGGGCTTGGAATTTTGTCCCAAGAGTTACATCGATTCATTAATAAAGCCGATAATTTATACCGAATGCGATTTGTATCAGATAAAAAGCAGGCTCGACAAACTTCCCTTTGTTTCGAATTCCACCTTATTCCATTCCGAAGAAGATGCTATGATTATTGAAATCAACGAAAGAAAGCCATTGTTTAAATGTTTTGAGCGAAATGCAAATAACTTTTTGTATTTCGATTCACTTGGCACGAAATTCTTTTTACCGACAGAAAAGCCATTGCCTATTCCAACAGTAATTTTAAAATCAAATATGCTTGCCGATGGAAAAATTTTAGCAGAACTGATTAATTTCGTAATGCAATTGCAAAATTGCAGACTATATAATCATATTGCAACTGTCGAAATTACAGGAAATGCTTATGTTGTTACTTTAAAGCCCAACCTGACGAAGATGCTGTTTTCGCGTGGGAATAACATTTTTGAACTTGACAACGCAAAAGGACTGGTCGAAAGTTTTGGAATCGAGAAAATCTGGGCTTACAAAACAATAGATTTCCGTTTTACAAATGTGGCAATTAGATAGATGAAACGAACACTTGTTGAAACTCGGAATGGTTCAAGCTTATACGATAGAATTAGTGTTGGGCTGGATATAGGTTCGTCGAAAGTTTGTTGTGTTGTTGCATCGAAAAAGCGAGATTCTACCGAAATAACTATTCTTGGATATGGAATTGCTGAACGCAAGCGAGCCAAAGGACGATTTGGAAGAATTGATAATATCGACGAGTTGGTCAAAGATATTTCGATTGCAATCGAACAAGCCGAACATCAATCGAATTTCGAAATAAAAAAAGTCAATGTAGGTATCAACGGCGAATGGATTAAATTCAAGGAATGCCGTGGCTTGGTTACTATATCTTCGCCCGACCGTGTTATTACAAAAAAAGATGTGCAAAGAGTTTTGGAAAATTCGAAGTTGCAAGACGATGCTCGCGATGTGTATATTTTGGATATGATTCCTCAAGAGTATCGAATTAACGACGAACTTGTAAAATCGAATCCCGTGGGTATGGTCGGCTCTAAATTGGAAGTAACTGCAACAATGATTACCGCACCACGAATTGAAATCGAAAATGTTATTCGATGCCTCGAACGAAATTCTTTGGAATACGATCACATCGTCTATGAGCCAATTGCAACAAGTTTGGCAATATTTTCCGACGAAGAACTCGAGCCTCGGTATGCGTTAATCGACATTGGCGATTTAAAAACAGATATTTCGATTTTCGAAAATGGAACGATTAAAAGTTCCGCTGTGATTTTCTATGGCGGGCGGCATATTACTCAGAACCTTGGGGCTTTGCTTAGCATTAGTTTTTCGCAAGCAGAAAACTTGAAGAAAGAATATGGACGGTGCTTCGTAAACGAAAGTTTTCGCGACCGTGAAATTATGATTAATCCTACAAGGGGACATAAGCCATACAATGTTCAGCTTTCTCAAATTACCCACTACATTTCCGAAAGCTTGAGCTATATACTTGGACTTTCGCGCGACATTCTCTTCAAGCTGGTGGGCAAAAATCGTTCACCGATAAGCATTGTGTTGACTGGTGGAACTTCGATGATTGAAGGTATCGAAAATTTAGCATCCGAAATTTTTGGGACACAAGTTCGAATTGGGGCTCCGATTAATTTGGATACAGCGGGATTAGTTCACGAAGTAAATAAGCCATTTTTTTCGACTGCTGTTGGTTTGGCAATCTACGGATTGCAAAAAGACAGTGAGCTCGTCGGTCCACCAGAAAGCACAGAAGAAGCTTCGCAGCAGGAAAAGCAAGGTATCATTAGTAAAATAATTAATTTTTTTAAAAACATATAAGGGGGGGAAATGATTGAATTAGAACAAAATGTTGAAGAAATCACTCGAATTGCAGTCGTTGGGGTCGGCGGTGCGGGTTGCAACGCCGTTCGCAACATATTAGGATTTGGAATCGAAGGCGCCGAACTTATCGCAATTAACACCGATTTGAAGCAACTTCGCAACATACCTGTGCCAAATGTTCTAGCTATAGGGAAAAAGATAACAAACGGGCAAGGTGCTGGTGCCAATCCCGAAATTGGACGCAAGGCTGCCGAAGAAGACTACGAGGAAATTCTCCGACTAATCGAAAACAAGCATTTAGTTATCATCACCGCAGGAATGGGGGGTGGAACAGGCACAGGAGCTGCACCTGTGGTTGCTCGCGCCGCTCGGGAAATCGATGCTTTGGTCATCGCTGTTGTTCTTACGCCAAGTGCCGAAGAAGGACCGAGAAAAATGAAATATGCAATCGAAGGACTGCGAAACCTAAGGGAATATGTCGATGGGCTGATAGTCGTTTCGAACGATAAGTTGTTCGAATATGCAAAGGAAAAGCAACTGCCTTTCTTTACTGCTTTCAAAGAAGCCGATAAAATCGTTTACGATGCTGCCAAAGGTATTGTCGATTTAGTCCATAGCGAAGGTGTCATTAATGTGGACTTTGCCGACTTGCGAACAGTAATCAAGGACAAGGGGGATGCACTTATTGGTAAAGGATTCGGTGAAGGCGAAGGACGTGCAATTCAAGCAGTCGAAAATGCATTGAATTCTCCTTTGCTCGAAGGAATTGACCTACGAGATGCAAAGAGTGCATTAATAAATATTATCTCCGGCGATGACTTCTTCCTCGATGAAATAAGGACAGTTTTGGAAAAAGTTCGCCAAGCTACCAACAAAGACCTCGACATTATCTACGGCTTGGTTCACGACCCCAATTTGGCAGGCAAAGTTTCGGTTACAATTATCATCACAGGCTTTACCAATTCGTTTATTGAAAATGCCGATAAGGACTTAATCGAGGAGGTTATGCCGATTGGCGATATTTTCGAATCTGTTGAAAGTGATGTATATTCTGTTGGGAACATTCGCATGGGCGAAGAACGAAGCAAGAATGGCAATCGTCAGCACAGCGGGCCGGTGATTCAGAATCAACCAACAAATTTCACTCGCAGAAATTATCCGCCTACTACACCGATGCGAAGCGAAGGGGAATCGGTTCGACAACCTTATGTAATTCGCTCGACTTCGGAAATCAAAGATTTAGACGACATAGGGGCAGGCTTTGCCGAGGACTTCTTCGAAAACACATTCATTCGTAAAGTTGATGATTAAAACAAAAGGGGGCTTTCTCGGTAATAACCCAAATTTTATTGACGAAAATGAAATTGAGAATAAAGGGGCATTGCACCCCGAGCCCTTATGCATCACAAACATCAACACTAACTTCAGCCAGGGGATTTATTTTGTGAAACAATGCAATGCAGAGCAGGTCCCTTCGAAATGTCGATTCTCAACCAATCAGCATGACCAAAAATACAATTTTTCAAATTATTTTTTCATACTAAATACTTAATTAATACTTAATTGATTATATTACTAATAAATTTTGGTTTACATAACCGAATTTTCACATTGACTTTAATATTACAAAATTAGGCTGCCCTTTCGAAGCAGCCTAATTAGAATTTTTGTAAATTAAATACAAAAGGTATCAGAGTTAATATCGATGATGAAGAATATTAGACATTTTGAGCTTAAACTCAATAAAGGGGTTTAGATAGTTTAACGAAGTAAATAATATTTTGGTCGGGCTTATTCCCGAGAAGTGGCATAATTTTTTGTTGGTATGTACCTTTTCCTTCGACCCCAAAGTCGTCATCGTTTATTATTCCAATTGTTACATTGTCAATTATTACAATTCCTTCGGGTTTATCGTGGGGATAGTTTGTTACCGACATAATGTCGAAAACTTCTTCTTTTGTAACAGGCTTTATTCCATTCGAAATTATTTCGTCGACAGTCAATTGCTCAATCGTTTTCCCATTAAAAAGCTTACCATTCTCATCGTTCGAGTTGACATTTGTTGCATTTTGAATATCGATTTTGTAAATTTTTTTGAAAATATTTTGGTCAACACCAGGCACTTTACCATCTCTTTCGAGAACTAAAAACGTTGTGTTGGTAAGTGCAACAATATCGCTGATGGCGGTACCTGTTGATTCCAAAATATAAATATATTCTCTTACGTTACCCGTCTTAATTTCAAAAAAAAGGATTCTTACTGCTCGGGAACTCGATTGTACACTCTTATCGGGGTTGAGCAAAGGGGATTGCATAATACCGACTAAAAATTGTTCATCTTTTGTGAGCGTCAATCCCTCCATTCCACGATTGGGTCTACGATATTTGTATACTGGTGGTAACCTTCGTCCACCTATTCCATTCCCAAATGGATTAATTCTTTCTATGGTTCTACCATTGGCGTCGAAATGAACAATGTGTGGACCGTATTCATCGGAGACCCAAAAAGTCCCATCTTTTGCAATCACAAGTCCCTCGGGGTCTAAACCTTTAAGGTCATAACTAATTTTGTTACCATTTAGGTCGAGCGGTATTTCTCCAGTTCCACCTTGCCCCGATGGGTTTGGTAGACCTGTAAGTGGTTTGCCACTTTCGTCCTTTAAAGCAATTAGTTTTTCGAAAATCAGACTATCGCCGGCCAGTTTAAATTTTCCAATTTGAGGTGAAAAATCGGGGTTCGAGAAAATTTTTTCATTAGAATTATTCCCATCAATGTTGGGACCTCTGTCGGTTAGAATGTAATAAACACCTTCTTGATTGGAAACAATGCTCGAACCAAATCCACCATTGTAAACAACAACACCAGAATTAAGTTTTTTAAGTTCATCTCGTTTGTTGACAAAAGCTTTTGACGGATAGTTGATGTTCGGACTAACAGGGTTGTCGTCCTTACTGCAGCTTAAAGTGAAAATAATAATTGATAAAAATAAAACAATAGACTTTTTAAACATAAAAACCTCCATATTTTTAAAAGAACAAAAATATCATTACTTTGTTTCTTTGGATTTTAGATTGTGTTAATCTTCTTTAAAATTTTTTTACATTGTATTCATTAAAATTGAGTGTACTCACACTTCAGGCAGAAAGGCGAAGTATATCGAATCAATCGGAGTTGGTCGCTTCGTTATAGCTCTTTGCAACTATTCAACCCCAAGGATAAATTTTCAACTTCCCTTGTACAAATTTATTTTAAGATTAATATTAAACATGGTTAATGTATGTACTTTATATAATTGGTAAGCAATAAAATTGCAGAAAAGGGAATCCTTTCGTAATAGCCTCAATACTAAATATGGCCAGTTTAAAGAAATAACTTTTTTAA
>FWPV01005056.1_pt1 | contig 26840 bp, 16 predicted proteins | sample 2228371 | NCBI WGS metagenome assembly FWPV01 (sample SAMEA103939776, study PRJEB20133) | metagenome
AGTCTCCTACTATGATCTTTATCAAAACGATATACAATAAGGTTTATTCTATGATTACAAGGCCTTACAAAAACGAGGCACGTTTTTTTTGGGCTCAATGATTCCAATAAGTTGTGCATAAGTTAAAAAACCTTCTTATGCCTCGCAAATTCTATGTGGAGTCTGCCGCGTTAAGCATTCCAGATCCACCTACTTGAACTAAGTCAACGACCTCTTCAACCCATACAATACCTGACCGTGCTAATACAGTCAATCTGTTGAAGTTGCGGGCGATCACAAGACCTTGGAAGCCCGGTGCCCCCCCATAGAAAATCATTCCCTATGCTTTCGCAGGCTCTGACACATGAACCTCAGCAACGCATCCTTGAGTAGGCTGTAGCATCGATAATCTCAATGATAGCGTTTAAAGAAAATAATAGCGAATCAGCGGCTCGGTCGGGTCTGTCATTCCCATGCAAATGGGAATCCAGGAACATGGATTCCCGATCAAGTCGGGGATCACATTAATGAGTGTTTACAATTGCCAGGAGGTGCACCACTATGTGGCATTGACAGCCTTCACGCGATTGAAAGTGAAGTGCAGGAAGATAATACATCACGCTAGAAAACCAGCTCACTCAGACGGAAATTTAGAGAGCCGATACAAGTGACATGGGGCAAGAATACCCATCCACTCCTGCGGCACTTTAGAAAATGGGTCCCACCTAGTACCACCGCCACTAAACATCAAGGTTTTCTATCTCTTTGGCGTGCTCCTTAATAAACACAAATCGCTTTCTAACCTCCTTGCCCATTAGGGTTTCCACAATATCGTTTGCGTGCTTCTCGTCTGCGATTCCTACTCTCAGGATCGTGCGAGTTGCAGGATCCATCGTGGTACTTTTCAACGTTGCGGCGTCCATTTCTCCTAGTCCTTTGAATCTTTGGACTTCCACATCTTTGCCATTTCGTGATTGAAGGAGTTTATCTTTCTCTGCGTCAGAGAAAACATAGTGCACCTTTGTTTTTTTACCATTGCCCATGGATATCCGGTAAAGTGGCGGCATAGCGAGATAAACATGTCCCCTTCGTATCAATTCCGGGAGATAGCGATAAAAAAAAGTGAGCAGTAGCGTGGCTATGTGATGGCCGTCCACGTCTGCGTCTGTGTTGATGATAATTTTGCCGTAGCGCAATCTTGAGTAATCGAAAGAGGCGCCAATGTTTGTTCCGATACTTTGGATAAGGCTTTGAATTTCTTTGTTTGCCAAAAGCTTGTCCAGCGATGCCTGTTCGACATTGAGTATCTTGCCTCGTATAGGTAACACTGCCTGGAATGTACGATCCCGAGCTTGCTTGGAAGAGCCACCTGCGCTGTCACCCTCGACGATAAATAACTCCGTCGCATCCCTGGAGGATAGCGAGCAATCTGCCAGCTTGCCCGGCAGCGTCAATCGACGAGACAGAGATTTTTTGGCAACCTCCTCCCTTGCTATTCGTGCAGCTTGTCTTGCCTGAGCAGCCAAAAGTATTCTGTTAGTAATGATTCCAGCCTGTCCGGGGTTTTGATGAAGCCAGGTCTCAAAGTTATTTCTGATTATGGGTTCTACTTGGGAGGCCAAGGGGCTGTTTAATCTATCCTTTGTCTGCCCTTGAAATTCAAGATTTCCGTGAATGAATACCGAGAGTATTGCCACGAGGCCTTCTCGCACATCCTCTCCTGATATGCCTTTTACCCCTTTAGGCAACCCATTTTTCTTTTCAATATAGGCCTTCAAGGCACGTGATATGGCATTCTTGAAACCTGTTTCATGGGTACCGCCAGATGGAGTAGGTATCGAATTGACGAAAGAAAAGATTTGGCATGACGTTTCGGCCGTCCAGGTCATGGCCAATTCAATCCTTATTTCATTTCTGTGGTCTATAAATATAGGCTGACTCTCCAGCGTTTGCTTGTCCTTCAAGATGTCCGCTAAAAAATCTTTTATGCCAGCTGGGTAGTGAAACTTTTCTTCTTCTCCCCTACTTTCATCACGAAATAAGATCGATAAGCCTGCAATAAGAAATGCCTTTGTTTTGAGTCTTTGACGAATGACCTCGCGGGACAGTACGACATTTGAAAACATTACAGGGTCAGGACGAAACACCACAGTAGTTCCTGACCCGTCAGCCTGTCCGATCTTTTTCAACGGGCTAACTGGATTGCCCCTTGAAAATTGCTGCACATACCTAAAGCCGTTCCTGACTACCTCTACGGACAGGGTTTCGCTGAGCGCATTTACAACCGAAGCCCCTACACCATGCAGCCCTCCGGCCACTTTATACACGTCCTCTTCAAACTTTCCTCCTGCGTGGAGATTGCAAAAAATTGTTTCGACGGTGTTTTTTCCAGTAATAGGGTGCACCTCTGTTGGAATGCCTCGACCATTGTCTTTAACAGAAACCCTGCCGTCAGAATAAAGAATCACTTCTATGCTGTCGCAATGGCCATTGAGGGCCTCATCCACGCTGTTATCTATGATCTCCCATAATAGTTGGTGCAGTCCTTCTGACCCGGTGTTGCCGATGTACATACCAGGCCTCTTTCTGACGGCCTCCAAGCCTCTTAAAACCTGTATATCCTTCACTGTATAACTAGTCTTCATGCCGGTAACCTAATGAGACAAAGGTTTCTTGAAATTGGTAATCATTGAACCTGGGACGTCAATCTTATCACCTTGGCGATATGATCCCCGGTTCCTGTCAAGGCTGCGCAGCCAAGGGCTAACAACCTGGAATAATTTTGCTCTTACTGAAAAATGATTACGATGCCAATAGAAGCCCAATACGCCGTTAGTTGAGGAAGTTATCATAATTGACATCTCGCTAGAGTTCATCCGCAGCCTCGCAATTCTGGAGTCCAAGTTCCAGCGACATGGACTTTATATTTGGAAATCTCTTTTTACCAGCGCCCCCTCGTTTTGAGATCTGAACATCCTTTACTCTTAAAAAATGAATCGTATCGTCTCGTTGAACGAACCTAAGGTAAGCCGTCTCATCAGCACTCACAGCCGATACGACAATGGCTCCTTTCCTGAGCTTCATCATCTGAACCCCTGAGGCTGGGCCGTTCATCAAGGGGATTTGGGCTATGGAAAAACGTAGGACATGACCAGAATCGGCCGCCAGAATTAGATATGCCCCGGTCTGTGCGACTATTGACTGAACCAAATCGCCTTGTTTCAAAATGACCATCTTTCTGCCAGTGCGTTTTGAAGGGCTGACAAGATCGTTGCCATCAAATCTAAAACCCCTTCCGAGACTAGTTACGACTGTTCCAAGACTGCCGCGGACTTTTTCCGCAAGCTCGATATCGCTAGGGTGCTGGGCGTAGATATCAAAAAGGGTCTGTTGCTCAGCGAAAGTTGCCGACACATCGGCCGCAGCTGCATTTAAGGAGGTTTTGTTTTCCTGTACGCCTTGGAGAGCGTTGGTCACCATTCCCACGACTTTTTCGCCGTCACTGAGGCTCAATAGATTATTCAACGGTTCCCCGAATCCAGCGGTAGCCGGAATGGCCGATGCCCTTATGACATATACCTTTCCAATGTTGGTGAAAATGGCGACGGTGTCTCCTACATCTATTCTCGCGTGACTGAGCAAATCGTCTCCATCGCGAAATTTCAGTGAAGATGGATCTTCCACCCTGCTCTTGATCCTGCGAATCCAACCATTCTTAGAAAGAATTACTGTGATCTCTTCGTGTTCAGCCAGGTCTTCCATTTTATAGGCCACAGCATTGGCCTTTTGCGGCTCTATTATGACAGTCTTTCGCGCATCCCCGAACTTCTTTGCGATATTCACAAACTCTCGATCCATGATCTGCCATATCCTGTCGGGGCTCGCCAGGTCCTTTATTATTTCGGCTGCTTCCTTCTTCTTAGTCGTGAGCTCTTCGAGCACCTTACCTATTTCCATGCCTACCAACTTGTAGAGTCTCAACTCGAGTATAGCCTCTGTCTGATCGTGATCCAGGGGGAAGTTTCCTCTTAGACTATCGTATGCTTCCTGTTTGTTTTTCGCCTTTCTAATCAATCGCAAGGCCAGGTCCAGGTCGTTGAAGATTATCTCGAAGCCTTGGAGCAAATGTATTCGTTTCTGGAGCACACTTAGACGATGGTTGAGGCGAGCTACGATGGTATCGTATCGAAAATCCAAAAACTGGCGAAGTATTTGGTGAAGACCGAGACGTTCTGGAACACCCTCTTTCGTGATTGCTATGAATTGAAGTGGAAAATTGATCTGTAGTTCCGTGTGCTTATATAGGAAGGCCATTATTGACTCAGTGTTAACGTCTGGTGTTTTAAGTTCTAGTACTATACGAACTTCATTGGTGCTTTCATCCCGCACATCGATTACTTGGCGGAGCTTTCGATCGCGAACGAGGGAGGCTATCCGCTCAATCAACCTGGCTTTGTTGACTGTATAGGGGACGGAAGTCAGAATTATTTGTGCTCGACCGCGAGATACTGTTTCTACATGGTATGCCCCCCTCAGTTTTATCGCGCCGTGCCCTCGCCTATACATATCAGAGAGGCTTAGCTGGTCGTCCAGTATCTCACCACCTGTAGGAAAATCTGGCCCCTTCACAAATGTCATGAGAGCGGACACATCGAGACGAGGATCTTTAATCAGTGCCCTACATGCTGCCAATACTTCCCCGATATTATGTGGAGGAAAAGAACAGCTCATACCTACAGCAATGCCTGATGAGCCATTCAGCAGCAGATTTGGGACCGCTGCCGGCAGTAAAACAGGCTCCTCGCCCATGGCATCGTAGGTTGGTCGAAAGGCCGTGGTGCCTTCATCTATTTCCTGAAGCAAAAGGTTCGCAAATTGACTCAAGCGCGTCTCAGTGTAGCGCATTGCTGCCGGAGAATCTCCGTCCATGGATCCAAAATTTCCGGAGCCTTCGATAAGGGGATAACGGAGACTGAAATCCTGAGCCATACGCACTAAAGCGTCATAAGCAGCCTGGTCGCCGTGCGGGTGATATTTCCCTATTACTTCTCCGACGACTGCTGCTGATTTACGCATTTTTGCCGTATTATGAAGCCCCATGGCGTGCATCGCGTAGAGTATTCGGCGGTGTACTGGCTTTAGCCCATCTCGTACATCAGGTAGAGCCCGTGAAACAATCGTTGACAAAGCATAGGCTAGGTATCTCTGTTCGATTTCCAGTGAAAGGTCTGATTCTATTGTTTTCTCTTTCTCATTTACTGGTGCTGAATGGCGCTTCATATCTAGATCAGCCTCGACAAGTCTTATACAGTTTATAGTTGACGGCGAAATGTCCGCCCCCCACGGATGACGCTACTACTTAATCAGGAGGAACACATATGGCAAGAGCAAAATGTCAGATTGTCAGGATACGCAGTTGATACCCACGTGGATAGATTCCGTCTCGTTTCTTTTTTTGTCAGTTCGTACCCGCCTGCTTACTAAAGAAAAAATTAATTGGTAAATTATGAGTTTGGTACGTAGGTATGGACCTGTTTGTGGGCGGGCTGGATCTTGAAAGGTCGCTTTTACTTTCAGCAGAAGAAAGGCTGAGAATTTCTCGTCGGCTTATTCCTCCTCACGATGACAGAAGCCGTCAACGCCACTTGCCACCTCACAGAGAATTGTTTTTCTCGTATTCACATATTTCATGGAAATGACAGGTCGCATCACGTACCGAATTCTCGTTCAAGTTTCAAGGGTGGCTATAAGCCTCTGTATCGTAGTTGATTCCACTGGAATTTAACCAAATGGAAGCAATTTGGACATCAACTTGTTCCCTCAACTAAAGGCCTCTCCGTATTCACCCTTAATGCCTCTGTAAACCCCCCATCGAGAATTTTTCCTTCTGCCATTATAACCCAATCAAAGATGTCTTGATCCACCATATTGATGTGGCTACCTTTTTGGAGTTGTTTCATCAAGACCGGTTCGTTCTGGAGAAAGCCCTCAACGATTCTTCCCTTCCATTTATCTAGAGACACCCACATCCATTCATGACCACCGGACTCGGAATCGAATCTCACTTTAACTGCGTGGATATAGTCGTCTTTCATGCCAAGGGTTCGAAAACTTTTTTTGAAAATAGGCAGCTTCCTACGGGCCTGTCTGTGTGCTTCCAGCATCCGCTCTCTCATGATATCGAGCTGTGTTTTCTCTTGATCAGTTCTGTTGAGTTCAAAAGCAGCAGGCGAATAGACTTTGGCACCTAATCTCGACAGCACGCCCTTCAAACCATCAGCGCCTGAAGCAACCTCTCCGGTGGCGAACGCAGTGATTACCGCACTACCACCAGGAAAATGTGCCTCATCATCGGGTTTCCGCATTGTTATTGTAAAGGAATAGGGGGCTGATTGAATCGGAAATGGCCCTGCTTGACTGCCCTGAATTTGCCCCATATCTAGAAGGGTTTGGGCAACCATAAACATCAGCCTCGAAGCCTCTACTTCAAACTCGTTTGGGACCCCTTCCAGCTCGAGCTCGGGGAGGCCAAATTTTTGCATCCCATGCGTATGAAGCCACAAACCATTGGATTCTTCCACCGCCTCGCAGTTTACATGGAAGTCTATACGTTTGGAAAAACCAGCTTTGACATTCTTTTTCCATTCAGATTCCCCCCACAGCGTATGTGAGATTACATCTTGAACTACCCCAGACGCAGCTGTGCGGAAATTATCAACTAGGCAAATGACTAACTTAAGCCAAGTCCAAGGATTGTCAACCTTTTGGATAAAACGGATTCTTATTATAAGACGGGCGTTGACAACTTTATCGATATCCCGAGATTGTAGCCCCCTGGAATTGCGTGGTAGTACATCCTCTGGATATGAAAAAATGTCTTCGGCTTCTTCCTTTCTCACATACTCGACGGTAAGGGCATTTGCTTGAATAAGATGATCTAACTGTAGGAAACATGTTTTAAGGACGGGATCGTCCGCGCACATGCTGGCTATTTCTGTCTTGACCGCCTCCCAATCGGGAATTTCTTCATTGGGAGAATAGATCCAGTATTCCAGAAACAAACGCCTTGGGGTTGTGTTGTCAGATAAGGGACGTTCTAACGAACGGGTTGAGCCGTTGAAAGATGTCACCCTTTCTGAATTTGGAGTTCGTGATACATCGAATTTTTTTCGGTTTTTTATAAAATTTGTAGCCTTTTCTCGCAGTTTCTGAAGCTTCAGGTTATTTGCTGACGATACCAACTCGCTGAACAAAGAAAGGGCTGTACCCAAAGCGTTCATGTTTCTGGGTGATACTCGGCCTAGTTTTTTCAATGCTTGCTTTACGAGGGGGATCGTCGAGTCGATATTAGGATGGTCGTCCAGTAGATTTTGAGCCTCATCTAAACGGCGAAGGCCAATGAGAGACAGTACGGCTATTGCCACGTCTTCATCCTGGACATCACTTGCACTTGTTTCCATAACCTTTACGATACTCGCATAGGATTCCTCATATTTTTCTAACGCTAGCTTTACTTTTGCAAGCCATCGAAGGATTTCCATGTCTTCCGGCGATCCTTGAAGGGCGAGCGAAAAAAACTCGTCAGCCTTTTTATACTCACGCAAGGATCCGTAGCCCACTCCAAGGGCTTTAAGACTATATTCCAGCGGCCCGTAACGGCGTACAAGTGCTTCCAGAGCTGTTACCACAGCTCTGTTGATAGTACCGCCATTGAGAATTCTTCGCGAAAAAGCGATAATCTTATGCTTTGCCTCTTCAGGTATGTTGTCTGAATGAGCAGGAGCCCACTTTTTAGGCAGCCGAGCGTGACAGTGGGGACAGTTTAGGAAGTCGTCTGATATGGCTAGGAACTTTTCTTCCGACAAAGTTTGGAGAAATCCGCATTCCGGACATCTGACCTGTATCATTAAGAAGCTCCTCATAATGAAAAATGTTAGTCACGCCACCTGGAGCATGCTATAAGGTCAAGGCGAAGTTTAACTTTCATAAATCAAATGAAATGTCAACAAGAACATCTCTATTTAATTAATTATTTTTACCATAGACCTTGTAGAAGGAATGCCTCGGGAATAGGTTAAGTTCATGTGTGGAATCTGTGGCGTAGTGGATTTTGAGTCGAAGCCTCTTAGATCTCGTGTAGAAGCGATGAACATGGCCCTGCGTCACAGGGGTCCTGACATGGCTGGGATACAAGAGTTTCAAGAGTGCATTTTGGGACACAGCCGTCTATCCATCTTGGATCTCTCTGAGAGTGCTCGTCAGCCCATGCTTTCACGACATGGGACGCTTGCGCTCGTGTTCAATGGAGAAATTTACAATTTTCAGGTTATTCGCTCTGAGCTTGAGAAAAAAGGATACAGCTTCAAGACTAATTCAGATACCGAGGTCCTATTAGCTCTTTACGAGGAGAAGGAAGATCGCATGCTGGAGGACCTCAACGGTATGTTTAGCTTTGCCATCTGGGATGACCAAAAGAAGAGGTTGTTTCTCGCCAGAGATAGGTTAGGCAAAAAGCCGCTTTATTATTGTTATTCGCCCAACCGGTTTGCCTTCGCCTCTGAAATAAACTCTCTTGCCCGGGGAGCAAGAGCTCCATGGCACTTATCGCAGCAGGCTCTTTTCAAATATTTCCTTTATGATTTCGTGCCAGCACCCGAAACCATTTTTACGGAAGTCAAAAAGCTACCAGCTGGCCACAAAGCCATTTTCGATAAGAACGGAGTAGTCGTGGAGCGTTATTGGACTCTGCCCCTCACAGATGACTCACTAGATTATAACAAGACCACCGAGACCCTGAGTGCCTTACTAGAAGATTCAGTGAAACTCAGGCTCATTTCAGACGTGCCTCTAGGTGCTTTTTTGAGTGGAGGCATTGATTCCACGTTGATTTCAGCTCTTGTGGCAAGACAGGCTTCGCAGCGAATTAAGACTTTCAGCATTGCCTTTCCAGGCACGTCTCACGATGAATCTAGGTGGTCGCAGTTAGCGGCAGCAGCCTTGGACACGGATCACCGTGAGTTTTCGTCACCGCTGGATGTAGAGTCTGTATTTCCTCATATGGTCAGACACTTTGGTGAGCCTTTTGGGGATTCATCTGCGATCCCCACCTGGAGCCTCGCCTTTCATACACGTCAAGAAGTGACCGTTGCCCTTTCTGGCGATGGAGGAGATGAGCTCTTCGGCGGTTATGATAGATACCTCGCTCGACGCCTTCAAGTACTATATGAATTTATGCCTGAATTTTTGCGAGATCATCTCATAGAACCTATTATTGAAAAGTTGCCAGATACCACCGATTATTATGGTACCAGCATCGTAAAGAAACTCAAACTATTTGTCAGAGCGTGTAATAGATTGAGGAGAGACCCTAATGCCCTGGTGCCACGAACCTTTTCCCAAGACCAGGTTGCTCGTCTAACAGGCATCGTGTATCGACCTGACACTGACCCGTGCTTGGCTATTGCCCGTGAGTATGCGGGGTTGGATCCTGTTAGTGCTATGATGCTGACGGATATCCAGACTTATTTAGCCGAAGACATACTCACCAAAGTTGATAGAATGACCATGGCTCATTCACTGGAGGTCCGCTGTCCGTTACTGGACTATCGTATTGTGGAACTTGCCTGCAGGATGCCTTTAAGCTTTAAGATCAAGAGCACCACTACTAAGAGGATACTTCGAGAAGCTGCTAAATCGCTTGTGCCTCACCCTATCCTGACGAGGGCAAAATACGGCTTTCAAATGCCATTAGGCGAATGGCTCAAAGGAAGGCTAAAAAAATGGGCTCAGAGTTTACTATTTGACCTCTCCTTAGATTTGCTTGATCGGGAGTACGTGACAAGGCTTTGGGATGAGCATCAATCAGGCAAAATGGATCACGCCCATCGCATATGGCTTTTATTGGTCTTTCAGGAGTGGCGCAGACAGCTGACCCAGCAGTGATTAAACGTAGCACCTATAAATGTTCGCTAAATGTCTATCGTAATGGATGAGTTTTCTAAAGGCATGCGCATAGCACACTAAGTTTACTTTCGTTCGCATAAATGGCGTCTAGTTTTGGGAATCACTAAAAGTTTCCCATCCCGCGTTTAAAAAGTATGTTCACTGGTCTAGGGCTAATAACCTGATAATCTTCCTGATTTGTTCACGGCCACCTTCGGAAATATCCGTAATTTTGAAACCAGCCATGGGATTACCCGATCCATCTCTTGATGACCATTTGCACTCTGCTTCAAAACTGAACGGAAACACATGACCATAATAGTCCGGCTGCACCACAAACTCTTTTTTGTCTCCAGGCGCAGCTTCTATCCCTTTTACGCGAAGTCCCTCCTCGGATATATCCACTACTTGCCCCTCAGCAAGCAGGTCTTCTGTGTCGTAGATTGGGAGAGGAACATAGACAAAGTACCTCGGGTACTTACGTCGTTCGCCGACAGTGAGGTTTTCTTCTGCCTGACTCAAAATTTCTTGGGCTTCCTTCTCATTAAGGGCGCCGCCGTTCACTAGGGTTCTCATAATATTGCGGAGCGCTTTGGCCGTGACATTATATTTAATCATCAATTGCTTAGCCGTCATGCCAGACCTTATGTCCGCCACTATCTCTTTGGCTTTTATGACGCGTTTTGAACCCATGTCCTACAGCTCAGCAGAAGAGCCCTGTTTTTTTAGTGGGATGATTGTCAGACATTCTAATATATCCTTTTACGGTTCTTTTTCCAACAAATGCTTTCTAAGATTGTACCGGGAGCCTGCGATTGGACGCCCATGATTCAGGACGGGGTTGTTAAGCTCGTTGTAAAGTCGCCCCCTTACTCAAAGTAATACAAGCGCAAAGAACTGCGTAGCCGGGAACTTAAAAAGAGCAAGTAATTCTCCATAGACATTTTTGGTTGGCACCCTATGTCTAGAGGTGTAACGCGAGTCTCACCTCCAACGACGAGAGCACCCATGAAAGGGTTACCTTGCCTGCATTCAAAGAGTACGATGGAATCCCTGCCGCCCCTTATTTCATCCTCTGTACCTTGAATCGTTGCATGAACACATACATAACTGGTGTAAAAAAAACCCCGAGTAATGTTACTCCGAGCATGCCTGCGCACACTGCCGTCCCCACCGCCTTTCTGCTGGCGGCACCTGCACCGGCTGCAAAGACCAATGGCAGGACACCTACGATGAATGCAAAGGAGGTCATGATTATCGCCCTGAATCGCAGCCTGGCTCCTTCCACTGCAGCCTCCAGTACGGACAGGCCCTGGGCCTGCTTGGCTCGTGCGAATTCCACCACGAGGATGGCATTCTTTGCCGATAACCCCACCAAGAGAACCAGACCTACCTGAGTATAGAGATTGTTCTCCAGTCCCCTTATGCTGAGTCCGACGATTGCACCGAGCACTGCCAATGGCACAACAGCCACGACTGCTATCGGATCCGTCCAACTCTCGTATTGTGCCGCCAAAATCATGATTACGACCAATACAGCCAAAGCCAACACGAAGAATATCTGACCACCGATGGCCTTTTCCTGGTACGCCATACCCGTCCACTCGTAGTTTACTCCAGGCGGGAGAATTTCGTCGGCAAGGGTCTCCATTTGCGCCAGTGCCTGCCCGCTGCTGATTCCGGGAGCGTTCTCTCCCAGCACTCTTATGGCCGGATACATGTTGTAACGATCGACGCGCAGCGGTGTCAGTGAGTAATCAACCTTGGCTAGCGTTCCCAAGGGCACCATCTCATTTTCAAGATTCCGTACCTGCAGCTTTACTATGTCTTCAGGCCGTGCCCGGAACCTGCCATCCGCCTGTACCATCACCTGCCACGTCCGTCCCAATTCGTTAAAGTCGTTGACATAGGTTGATCCAAGATAGGCCTGGAGAGTGTCAAAAACAGACTGAAGAGGCACTTTCAGGCTCAAGGCCTTTTCTCGGTCTATGTCGGCAAATAACGAGGGAACGCCGGGCCTGAATGTAGTCCTTACGTCCTTTAAATGCGGATCCTCTTGAGCCTCTCGAACCAATGCATGAGCAGCCTCGCTTAACCTCCACAGGCCGATACCTCCGCGATCCTCCAGCCACAGTTCAAACCCACCACTCTGGCCTATACCGTTGATCGGTGGCCGGGAGAATGGAAATACAACTGCCTCCCTGATCCCGGCGAACTTCCGACTTAAATCGGCCATGATGACTTCCTTGGTGAGTCCTTGTTTCAGCCGTTCATCCCAGGGTTTTAGAGACACGAACCCGAGTCCAAGGGTCGGTCCGGTTCCATCGAAAATGGATCTCCCCGGTGTAACCGAACAGCCGCTAACCCCCTCTGTCTTGAGGGCAATACCCATAACCTTCTTCATCACTGCGTCTGTCCTCTGCAGAGAGGCACCATCAGGGAGCTGGGCGTTGAGCATGATCAGACCGTCATCTTCTTGGGGAAGGAAACCAGTTGGGACCTGGGTGAAACCTAAATATGTGATGCCAAGGGCAACTGCCCACACCAGCAGCATCAGAGGCACACGGCGGACTAGGGCAGAAATGACTACCGTGTAATAAACGGTAACCCTGTCAAATACGGCATCAAAACCTCTGAAAAAGAAATTCTTCTGCCCATGGTGTGGGCGAAGCCAGAGGGCGCACTGTACAGGTTTCAGCGTCAGCGCGTTTATCGCGCTGAGAAATGTGGTGACTGCAATTGTCAGAGAAAACTGTCGGTACAGTTGCCCGGAGATGCCCCCAAGGAAGGAAGCCGGAACGAAAACCGCCATCAACACGGCGGTGATCCCGACGATTGCCCCAGTAATCTCGTTCATGGCCCTAATGGCCGCTTCTCTTCCAGACAACCCATGTTGGGTCATGTTGCGGTCAACGTTTTCCACGACCACAATGGCATCATCCACCACTATCCCGATGGCGAGTATGAGCCCAAACAATGTAATCATGTTTATGGAAAAACCCATCGCATACATTAGGGCGAAAGCCCCTATTATGGTAACCGGAATAGTGGTTACGGGAACCAGCGTGGCTCGCCAATCCCCAAGGAAAATAAAGACAACGATGAAGACGAGGACAAAGGCCTGGACAAGTGTGATTACCACCTCCTGAATGGAGGCCCGTACAAAATCGGAGCTGTCATAGACAATCTTGTAATCAACTCCTCTTGGAAAATCCCTTTTCAGCTCCTGCAACTTACGACGGACTTCATCGGCTACCTGGAGGGCGTTGGACCCAGGAGTTTGATAAATCACCATGGTTGCCGAGGGCTTACCATCGAAGTAAGACTTTGTGTCGTAACTCTTGCCCCCAAGCTCGACCTCCCCGACATCCTTCACGCGCACAATACCTCTGTTGTCACCGGTCTTGACTATCACGTTTTCAAACTGGCTCACTTCGCTCAGGCGACCCAGAGTTGCGACTGGGAGATCCAGGACTTGGCCCGAAGGGGCCGGCTGTTGGCCTATTCTGCCGGCAGCGACTTGTACATTCTGACTCTTTAAGGCATTTACGACGTCGTTGGTCGTGAGATTGTTATGCTGGAGCCTGTTTGGATTGAGCCAAACCCGCATGCTGTAGTCTTTTGACGGAAAAAGGCTTATGTCGCCAACACCAGGAAGACGGGCGATAGGATCCTTTATGTTGGTTGTCACGTAGTTCGTAAGGAAAAGGTCATCGTACAACTCGTTAGGAGAATAGATGCACAGAACGATGACAAAGGACGTGGAGGCTTTCTTGGTATTGACTCCCTGTCGCTGAACCTCAGAGGGAAGCTGGGCCATGGCCCATTGAACCCTGTTCTGCACCAGCACCGTGGCCATGTCATTGTCCGTTCCGAGTGCAAAGGTGATCTGCAGGGTATATGAACCGTCTCGGCCACTGCTGCTGTACATGTAAAGCATCTTGTCAACGCCGTTTACCTGTTGTTCAATCGGCGCGGCTACGGTGTCGGCAACAACCTGGGGAGTGGCGCCTGGGTATGAAGCAGTTACCTGCACCATTGGGGGCGTGATATCAGGGTACTGAGAGACCGGCAGGCTTAATATAGCGATTCCACCTGCCAACATGATGATAAATGACAGAACAGAGGCAAACACAGGCCGATTTATAAAGAAACGGCTGATCATGAGAGCCTCCGTTTACTTATCCGCATTTTTCGACTAACGCTTGGCATCGCCTGCCCACGTTGCCGCGGGTAGAACTTCGAATTTCACTTTCGATCCCGGTCGGGCTCTCTGTACTCCTTCAACTATCACCTTCTCCGTGAATGCAAGCCCGTCTTCCACCACCCTCATGCCATCAACATCATGACCAATCTTTATGCGCCTTTGTTCAACCACGCCCTCAGAATTGACCAAAAGAACAAACCGCCCTCCTTGGTCGAATTGCACCGCAGCATCAGGTATCAGCAGCGACTTTTTCGTTCCCAAAGGCACCCTAATGCGTGCAAACATGCCAGCCAAGAGAAGACCATCCCTGTTCGGGAAGATCCCGCGTACCTGGATCGTCCCCGTGGCGGGATTCATCTTGACGTCCACAAAGTCAACGAAACCCTCATGAGGGTAGCCGGATTCGTCAGCCAACCCCAAGTACGCGGGAATGTGGTGGGATTTTAACATTGTACCAACCGCGGCCGCATGGGCACGTCTTGCCGCAAGAAGATCCAATTCACTGAGATTAACGTAACAGTAAACAAATTCATCGTTGACGACCGTGGTAAGGAGCGTCTTTTCCGTGGCTCCCACGAGGTTGCCCACATCAACGAGGTTTCTGCTCACACGACCGTCAATGGGCGATGCAACACGGGTATATTCGAGATCTAGCATAGCCTTGTCCAATGCGGCTTGGGCCAGCTCTACGTCTGCCTTTGACACCCCGCCCTTGGCAATGGCCTCCTGCATCTTCAGCCAGCTAACGGCTTCCTTTGCTTCGAGGGTCTTTGCTAGCTCCTCATTTATTTTTGCCAGCTCGTATTGGGCCTTTGTTCCCTCCAGTTTGGCCTTAGCCTCCTCCACTTGGGCTTGGTATTGGCGCGGGTCAATGATAAAAAGTATATCTCCGGCTTTCACTCTGGCCTGTGGCTCAAAGTTGATCTTCTCGAGAAAACCAGCAACCCTTGCCCTTATATCAACATACTCCCGAGCCGCTATGGTTCCAGTGTATTCGAGGTAATTGGTCACCTCCTGTTCCACGGGATGAGTTACTGATACTTCCGGCACTCTGATTTGTTTCTCAGGGGTCTTTTCGCAGGAGGATACAAAAAGCATCAAGAGGATGGCGAGAAGATATGTGAACGTTCGGAAACGAACGCACATGGCATTACCCCAACGATCTCAGTTCATTTTTGAACGCGGCTGACGTTCACTGATTGCTATGATAGCATACTTGTCATTTAGGAGAGAAGCTAATAGAGAGAGTCCTTCCATGGAATTCAGATGCTGCAGCTCGAAACTTCAAAGAAATCATAGACCTTCTTTTAGAGGCTGGAGCTGCCAGAGATCTCAGAGATTCAGAAGGTTGGACGCCGCTCATAGCAGCCGCATCCAACGGTCACCAGGAAAGCGTTTCACTATTGATTGATGCCGGTGCGGACGTCAATGCTAAGACAAAAAAGGGCGTATCGGCATTGATGCTCGCTTCTTATGATGGTTTCTTACCGGTCGTCCAACTGCTAACGGAAGGCGATATAGTGATTTGCAGGCCGCGTCCAGGAGAGTTCTCTTAGGAAAATTGCGAATCAACATTTACACCAAATCATGTAGCAGGGCTTGCTTGGTTTATTTGGTAACAGCGATTAGAACCATAGGTTTTTTGAAACAAAACGCCAATTTCGTCCCTGGTCTCAGCTGTCGGTCCTTCAAAAGCCAGACCTTAGGAAAATGGACTCAATAAGATGGATATGACCTTATAGCGATTATCCAAAGTAAAAGCGAATCCCAGGCATGTTTTTGTCTGTCATTTCCACTAAAGTTGGAATCCAGCAACACGGATTCTCGATCAAGTCAGGAATGACATTCATCGGGGTCTGTCATAGGGAGGCTGCGCAAAGCGAATCGGCAATCCCAGTTTGGGCAAGATCGTAAGCGAAACAACGTAGTAATATGGGTCACACTAGAAGACCAGTAGATGCCGACAGAAATTTAGAGACAGGTAAAAAAATTAAAATGGACACCATAAATCCCAAACCAGGGTTAGCTTTCTATATACAGTTTGTCTTTGTCCTCGGACTCGCCATTTCGTGGGACCGGTCTGCATGGACAGGACGCCTAATTGTTGCAGCTTCCATGTCACCGGCACTCCACAAAGAGATGCGATGCATAGATACTGTATCGCATTAACCTCGACCTAAGATTTCTCTCGCTATGGTGATCTTTTCGATTTCTTTAGTACCTTCGTAAATTTCTACGATCTTGGCATCGCGATAGAAGCGCTCGACGTCGTACTCGTCAATATATCCATAGCCCCCATGTAGTTGCAGGGCTTCGTCGGTTACTCGCACTGCGGTTTCGCCGGCCACCAGTTTGGCAATGGATATGAGTTTTCGATCTATGATGCCGTGATCGATTAACCAGGCGGCTTTGTGGTAAAGCAGCCGAGAGCTCTCAATACGTGCTGCCATATCAGCGATCTTGAATTGCGTCCCTTGAAAGGCTGACAACACGGAGCCGAACTGATGTCTCTCTTTGATGTAGGTGAGAGCCTTATCTAAGGCACCCTGTGCGACACCGACGCCTTGGGCAGATGCGACTACCCTGTTGATGTTGAAAAGGTGCATGACCTGAGGGAATCCTTGCCCTTCCTCCAGTCCAACCAGATTCTCAGCGGGAACTTCCACGTTGTCAAAAGAAAGTTCTGCGGTATCCGAAGCCCTGATGCCCATCTTCCCTGTCAATTTGCGTGCAGAAAACCCCTTGGAACCTTTTTCCACTATGAGAAAACTGAATCTTTGCGTGGGTTTGTTTGCGTTAGGATCGGTTAGGCAGAAAACAAGCAGAAAATCAGCTATGGTCCCGTTCGTGATGAACTGCTTGCTTCCATTAATGACGTAGCCGTTTTCTGTTTTTGCAGCACGAGTCCTAACACCGAAGATGTCGCTGCCAGCATCAGGCTCCGTTATAGCGCATCCTGTTATAGCCCTTCCTTCAGCCACTGATCTTAGGAATTTGTCTTTCTGAGCGTGAGTTCCAAAAGTCCCTAGGATCTCTGATCCAAACACGGCCAAGAGTATATTGCCCACACCGGGGTCAACTCTCCAGAATTCCTCCATGACCATAGCGTGCTCTAGACACCCAAGCCCTAGGCCTCCGAATTCGGTGGGAGTGAATATACCCATAAAACCTAGTTCTGCCGCCTTTTGCCATATTTCTCTTGGAAATTTTTCTTCTCGATCGCAAATCCTTGCGATCTTTGGGAATTCGTTACGTGCGAATTTTCTAGCGGTTTCTATGATTTCTTTTTGTTCAGGGGAGAGGTGATAATCCATGATGAGATAATCTCCGGTTTGCTGGTGTCGTGTGAATCATACTGACCGATTGTTTTTTTAACGCGTGCTTGTCTTTTGGTCAAGAAGAATAATTTAACAGATCTCTTTTTACTTGACACTTGTCTGCGAGCCGCGTTAATTATTAATACTAGTCGGTCAGTATTGCTTATCAAGACCATGAAAAGAAATACAGACACAGAAACAAAAATCATCCAGGCAGCACTAGAATTATTCGTCCGCAAGGGCTACCACGGTACCTCCATCCAAGACATAACAGAGAAGGTTGGGCTCACCAAAGGTGCGCTTTACGCCCATTTCCGTAGCAAAGGCGACCTGTTGTTAAGGATTATTGATGAATTCAAGTCAAGTTTCATCGGCGGCATGATAGCCGAACTAGAGCAAAGTGAGGGTAACGCATTAGACCGAATACATCGTGTTATTAGCTTCAACTCCCGCTTCGCGGTTCAGAATGAACATCTTTGTGTCTTCCTCACTTTCCTCACCACAGAACTAAACGCCGACGTGGACTTCGAACCCGCTTTGAAGGCCACGTACCTCGAGTATCGTAGAGTTATTAGCGACATTATTCGAATGGGGATACGACAGGGTTTTTTCAAGAAAGACTTGGACCCTGATATATCGGCCTTGACTTTTATGGCCCTGCATGACGGCGTACTCCATCAGTGGGTATTGAATAGGAATCAAGTGGATGGCGAGATGTATGTACGGACCTTTCGAGAGATCTTTCTTTATGGTCTAGCTGAACCAGCTGCATCTGACCGAACTCGATAGATCGTAAAGGCCAAGCAGCTTATTATCACGACATCCCTATCTTCAATACGTTTTAGAAGATCTTATTAGGCAGCCCCTTTAGGAGGCAGAAAACAATGGACGAAATAGTGATTGCCAGCGCTGTGAGAACCGCGTTGGGTGATTTTGGAGGTACCTTGAAGGGGGTACCAGCGGTTGACCTGGCGCAGGCTGTCATAGAAAAGGTAACGGAATCAAGCAACGTTCGCGCCTCGATTGGCAAAGTCATATTTGGCAACTGCTTTGCGCCGCTCGAACAGAACATTGCTCGCATAGCTGCATATCGCGCAGGAATAGACGAAAGTGTCCCAGGTTTCACCATTAACGGAACGTGTGGTTCGTCCATGCAGGCTGTAATAAGCGCTGTTCAGGCTGTTCAGTGTGGGGAAGCGGATGTGGTCTTAGCAGGCGGCGTTGAGAGCATGAGCAATGCCCCGTACATTTTGGAAACAGCCCGATGGGGACAGCGTTTCCGCCATCTTCAGGGATATGATCTTCTGTGGAAGGGGATGCAGGAGTATCCTATCGGAGTGGGGATGGGACTGACGGCTGAAAACCTGGCCGAGCGCTACGGCATTTCTCGAGAAGAGCAGGACGAATTCGCGGTACTGAGCCACAGACGTGCGGCTCGGGCCGTCCAGGATGGCAGGTTTAAGGCGGAGATTTTGCCCATTCCAGTAAAGAGCCCCAAAAAAGAAAAAGTCCTCTTCACCACGGACGAGCATATAAGGCCAGATGCGACCATGGAACAACTTGCGCGCTTGCCCGCAGCGTTCAAGCAGGGAGGTACGGTGACGGCGGGGAACGCTTGTGGAATGAACGACGCGGCCGCAGCGCTTCTCGTGACAACCAGAAAAAAATCGTCGCAGCTAGGCCTTAGTCCAGTCCTCCGAGTAAAAGGTTACCGGGTTGTGGGGGTTGATCCCCACATAATGGGTATAGGCCCTGTTCCGGCCATAAAGGGTGCTTTAGAAAAGGCTGGTCTAAAGTTGAACGATATTGATCGCTTCGAAATAAATGAAGCGTTCGCGGCTCAGTATCTGGCGTGTGAACGCGAGTTGGGACTAGATCGGGACAGGGTAAATCCTTATGGCAGCGGCATTGCCCTAGGGCATCCCGTTGGGGCAACAGGATGCAGACTGCTCGTAACACTTTTCCACGGCATGATTTCTGAAGGTCTTCAGCTCGGGATAGCTTCTCTTTGCGCTGGCGGTGGGATGGGGTTCGCAGTCATTCTTGAGAGTATTTGATTGGCCTTTTCCAATCGAATGTCTTTGCACCCTAAGTCATGGCCTTTTATTCAGGCAACACTTTTTGGGGCAACGAAACAAGATGTTGAAGGTTAACAACATCCAGGTTGTTTACAACAAGGTAATTATGGTTCTCAAAGGAATATCCCTTGAGGTACCCGACGGGAAAGTAGTCGCTCTTCTCGGCGCCAATGCCGCAGGCAAGACTACAACTTTAAAAACCATCAGCGGCATCCTCAGATTCCAAAACGGAGAATTGGAGGACGGCGGTATCGAATTTAATGGACGTTCCATCGCCAAAGAAGACCCTGATGTTATTCTCAGGTTAGGTATTTGTCTGGTTCCGGAAGGCAGGAGGGTCTTTGACGACTTGACCGTCATGGAGAACCTCAGAATTGGATCACATGTGCGTTCAGATAGCGCAGGTGTCGCTGCAGATTTGGAAATGGTAATGGAATATTTTCCCGTGCTCAAGGCTCGTTCTAAGCAACAGGCAATCCTGTTGAGCGGTGGCGAGCAACAGATGCTTGCCATAGGTAGGGCTTTGATGTCGCGTCCTAAATTGCTGATGCTTGACGAACCTTCCTTAGGACTAGCCCCGATGCTTGTCAACGAGATTTTTGAGATCTTGACTCGTATTAATAGAGAGCAGAAAACTTCTATTCTACTCGTAGAACAGAATGCTCGTGCTGCCCTAGGGTTTGCCGAGTACGGGTACATCATGGAAAACGGCAAGATCGTGCTCGATGGTCCTAGCCAACGCTTGTTGGAAAACGAAGATGTCAAGGAGTTTTATTTGGGTGTCACTGGAGACAACGACCGCAAAAGTTATGCCGGCGTTAAGCATTACAAGAGGCGTAAGCGCTGGCTCTCCTAAGACGGAGCGTATTTGGCATGGCCTTACTTGAAATCACAGGATTATCTTTGCACTTTGGCGGGATCGTCGCTCTTTCGGACGTCGAGCTGGCGGTGGAGAAAGGTACTGTGCATGCGGTCATCGGTCCTAATGGAGCTGGCAAAACTTCTCTCTTCAATTGCATAAGCGGAATCTATAGTCCCACTAGCGGTCGCATCATGTTTAAGGGTGCTGATTTATCTGGTCTAAAGCCCCATCAGATAGCCGAAAAGGGCATCGCAAGAACGTTCCAAAACATAGAACTATTCGCCCACATGAGCGTTATAGACAACCTCCTTTTAGGCTGCCATACCAAGATGACGACAGGCTTGTTTTCGGCAGCTTTTTTTTGGGGTAAGGCATTACGGGAGGAAGAAGAAAACCGGCTCGAAGTGGAAAGGATTATTGACTTTCTCGAAATTGAGAAGGTGCGCAAAAAGACCGTGGGCTCGCTACCCTATGGACTTCAGAAACGTGTCGAGATAGGGCGTGCCCTGGCAATGAAGCCTGAGATGCTTCTGCTTGATGAACCAGTAGCGGGAATGAACGTAGAAGAGACCGAAGACATAGCCCGTTTTGTTTTGGACATAAAAGAGGAGATGGAGATAACCATCATTATGGTGGAGCATGACATGGGAGTAGTCATGGATATAGCAGATAAAGTGACTGTGTTAGATTTTGGTTCTAAGATTGGAGAGGGGTCACCCGCCGAGGTTCAATCCAATCCGCAGGTGATTGCTGCTTATTTAGGTCAAGAATAGAGGAATTGTAGTGGACATGGAACCCGACACTCTTCCAAAACTTCTGGCAAGAAATCGGATTCTTTACACAGATCGCGTAGCACTCAGAGAAAAGGATCTCGGGATCTGGCAGCGTACCACGTGGCATGAATACTGGTGTCACGTACGTAATTTCACCCTCGGATTAAAGGAACTGGGACTCAGCAAGGGAGACAAGCTTTCCATACTTGGCGACAACTGCAGAGAATGGCTCTATGCTGACCTAGCCACGCAAAGCTCTTCCGCCATAACCGTTGGTATCTATCCCACAGACGTTGCCAGCCAGGTAAAGTACATCTTAGAGAATTCTGAATCCACTTTTGTGGTAGCAAAAGACCAGGAGCAAGTGGATAAGGTTTTAGAAATCAAGGCCAGTGTACCTAATCTAAAAAAAATAATTGTGGTGGATATGAAGGGACTTCGCAGGTACCAAGAGCCTATGATTATGAGCTTTAAGGAGGTTGAGGATATCGGGCGCCGACTGAATGACCGAGAACCCGAACTGTTCGAAAACATGGTGCGAAGCACAAAGGCCGAAGACCCCGCCATCATTGTTTACACCTCCGGCACTACGGGACAGCCCAAAGGCGCAATGATTAGCCACAAGAATATGATCGCCATGATAAAAGGGCTTTCTCAAATTCTCGACTTTCGTCATACAGACTCCTTTGTATCCGCCTTGCCTCTTTGTCACATTGCAGAGCGAATGTTCTCTTTGATCTTTCCTATGTGGGCAGGATGCACAGTGAATTTCGCCGAGAGTGTAGCCACTCTTCAAGAAGATCTTAGCGAGATTTCCCCCACTGCTTTCCTGAATGTGCCGCGTATTTGGGAAAAGATGCATTCAAATATCATGATAAGGATGCAAGATGCTGCATTCTTTAAACGATGGATTTTTAATGCCATGCTCCCCATAGGAGTAAAGGTCTCCAATTTTAGGCTCAAGAAACAAAGGACGCCTATTTTGTGGAAAATGTTGTATGGGCTGGCATATCTAGCGCTTTTTCGGCCGTTGAGAAATCAATTAGGATTGTTGAACGCTCGAATTTTTGTCAGCGGTGCGGCGCCTCTCTCGCCAGACCTGATGAGGTTTTACCATGCCATAGGAGTCCCTGTTCGGGAGTGTTATGGCATGACGGAGATGAGTGGCATATCGTGTATGCCTCCTAATGATGAAATAAAGATAGGAGGAGTTGGGAAGCCTATTCCTGGAGTAGAGATTAAAATAGCCGAAGATGGAGAAATCCTCCAGAAGGGCGACTCGGTGTTTCTCGGGTATTACGGCAACCCTGAAGCAACAAAAGAGGTTATTAAGGACGGGTGGCTCCATACGGGCGACGTGGGAGAGCTGGATAGCGACGGGCATCTGAAAATTACTGACCGAAAAAAGGACATAATCATAACCGCTGGGGGGAAGAATATCGCACCTTCAGAATTAGAAAACAGTCTAAAATTCAGCCCTTATATCAAAGAAGCCATAGTAATAGGCGATCGCCGTAAGTTCGTTTCCTGTCTGATACAGATCGAATTCGAAACAGTATCACACTGGGCGCAAAACAATCGTATCGCCTACACAAATTACAAGAGTCTGGCTACGCATCCAGAGGTTAGAAAACTAATTGAAGGTGAAGTAGAGAAAACTAATAAGAATTTTGCTCAAGTAGAGAGGATCAAGAAATTTATCATACTAGACAAGGAGTTGGATCAGGACGACGAAGAGTTGACAGCTACCATGAAGGTTAAGCGTGCCAACATAGAGAAAAAATTCCGTCATTTAATCGAGGCAATGTATTCATAAAGCGGTTTGGTCTAAGAGCTGGTTTGTGAAGCCTCGATCATATTTCTCACAAAGGTCTTTTTCGAATTTGGAGTGAAAAAGTTTTGGATCAATCTTTGACCTATTTCTTGCAGCTGGTGATATCCGGTACCGCCGTGGGGAGTTTATACGCATTGGCGGCGCTAGGATTTGTATTGATTTACAAGGCCACTGACATAATGAACTTCGCTCATGGCGAAGCGATGATGATAGGAGCTTTTCTGTGCTACGCCCTGATCATGGCGGGCATGCCTTTCTATGTTGCCATATTGCTCACAACAGTTGCGTGTCTGCTCTTTGGTTTTCTTACCGAGCGCTTGGTTTTAAGACCTATGATAGGCGAGCCCCAGTTTGCTGTGGTTATGGTAACGATAGGGCTTTCAATTTTTCTGAGAAGTTTATCAGGAATAGTTTTTGGGCACGATAACAAGGTCTTTCCTTCTCCATTCAGCCAGACATCGATCAGCTTTGCTGGCCTAGTACTTTCGCCTACCCACTTATGGGCAATGGCTATATCTGCACTGTTAGTCATAGGCTTTTTCGTTTTTTTTCAATATTCCAAGCATGGGTTGGCTATGCGTGGCGTGGCTAATGATCAAGACACCGCCATGCTCATGGGCATAAGTGTAAAGCGTGTGTTTGCCTTGACCTGGGGCATAGCCTTTGCCGTGGCTGCTGTAGCGGGCGTATTTCTGGCCAACGTCATGGTCTTAAATATTGGAATCTGTCTCGTCGCAATCAAGGCATTTCCTGCGGTCATTCTCGGAGGTCTTGAGAGTATTCCAGGAGCGATAATAGGAGGGCTGGTTATTGGCATCCTCGAGACGCTGGTAGGTGGGTATCTTGATCAAACCTTGCCGGGTGTGAAGGATCTCACTGCCTTCGTCGTCCTTTTCCTTGTGCTTATGGTAAAGCCATATGGCCTCTTTGGCAAACCCGAAATAGAGCGAGTCTAAGTAGTTCAAGAGTAAGCAAGTGTCATCATTTTCACTAGTTGACGGAGAAGGATGAGAAGCAAGACTTTTAGAGAGTCCTATCGGGAAGACCTACGAATATTTCAGACCATATGGGTCTGGTTTTGGTTCGTAGTATTCGTTGTTGTTTTAGTCTCTTTACCTCTATGGGCCGACCCATACATCATATACATGGTGAACATTTCCGGAATAGCCATCATTGCCGCTATGGGGCTAAACATACTCACCGGTCTGACAGGGCAGATTTCTTTGGGACACGCGGCTTTTGTGGCCTTGGGTGCTTACACATCCGCAATCCTGGCTTCTCGCTATGAGTTTCCTTTTTGGCTCGCAATACCCATAGGCGGGAGTTCGGCTGCTTTTTTTGGTATATTGTTGGGTTTTCCCTGCTTGCGCTTGAAAGGCCTGTATCTTGCCATGGCAACGATGTCCTTTGGTGTGGTGGTAGAATATGGCGTTACACATTGGGAGTCAGTAACCATGGGGGTTCGAGGGATATCGGTGCCTTCTCCATCTCTATTCGGATATTCGCTAGGGGACCCCAATAGATTTTTTTACGTCACTATCTTGCTCGTAAGCCTCTTGACCCTTGCCGCAAAAAATATTTCACGGACGAGGATTGGCAGGGCTTTTATAGCCATACGTGATAGAGACATAGCTGCAGAAGTCATTGGTGTGAACCTTACCCGTTATAAGGTCATGGCCTTTGCAGTCAGCTCTTTCTACGGTGGTATAGCAGGGGGACTCTATTCTTATGTAACAACTTATTTGCACCCTGAAAATTTCACACTTCTGCTCTCAATCGAATACATCGCCATGATTATCGTGGGCGGTCTTGGATCCATACTCGGATCAATCATAGGTGCTGTGTTTTTGACTGTGATGCCGGACATCATCAAAGGTGCAGCAGACTTCTTGGGACGCCAGCTACCCTTCATGCAGGGTCTTTATGACGAAGAATGGAATGTTGCTGCGTTTGGCTTGCTCATCATGATCTTTCTCATTGCAGAGCCCACAGGGCTTAGCGGAATCTGGACAAGGATAAAGACGAGCTTTAGAAACTGGCCTTTCACTTACTAGAAAGCAGGGAATGGAGTACCATTAAGAGACTCCGCTTCCAGTTAAGGACCTAAATGCTCATTACAAAACTTGTGTTCTAACGACCTAGCTAAAGGAGGGCGAAACAGAATGAACTGGAGAGCGAGAACTTTTCTAAACGTATTCCTGGTGATGTGCCTAGGCCTCATTACCACAACATCGGCTTATTCCGACGTTCGTGGGGTAACCAAGGACACCATACAACTCGGTATGATTTTAGTTAAGACTGGGCCCGTGGCTGCCCTTGGCCTTCCCGAGGGGTGGGGAATACAAGACACGTTTAATCATGTAAATGAAAAAGGAGGGATTTTAGGGCGCAAGATCAATCTCATTTGGGAGGACGACCAGTTTAAGACGCCGCTCGCGATTTCGGCATTCAACAAGCTACTTTTTAGGGACAAAGTGCTCACCATCACTACCATGGGCGGTACGCCCCAGACCATTGCTTTGTTCGATTTGATAGATAAGCATCACGTCGTAAACATCCCCAATGCCATGGCTGAAGAGTTCTACAAACCCCATAGGCCTTATGTCTTTGTGCTGGGCGCCACTTATGAAACCCAGATCCAATTGATGTTTGATTACATTATGAAAGACCTCAAGGCGAAAGACCCCAAAATCGCTGTTGTGTATGCAGAAACCGAGTTCGGTAAAAAAGGGTTAGAAGCTGCAAGAAAAAGGGCCGATGAATATGGTATCAAGTTGGTTTCTGAGCTGGTCTTGAATATAGGTTCAGTGGATGCAAGTTCCCAGGTACTCTCTTTGAAAAAGGACGGTGTAGATTTCGTCGTCACATGCAACCTTGTTCCGCCCATAATCACGTTCCTAAAAACAGCGGAAAAATACGATTATTGGCCAACAACCTTTGGAATAAACTGGTCTTGCGATGACATGGTTGTAAAGGCGTGCAAAGTGCCTGCCAAGAATTATATTGGGATCAACTTCGTCGGCGGTTGGGAAGAAGATACCCCTGGAATGAAGCTGGTTCGCGAATTGGCGCAGAAAAACGATAGAGATCCTTCAAAGATGCTCACTTCATTATACACAATGGGTGTAGGGACAGCCCTTGTGCTATGTGAAGGAATGAAAAGAGCTGGACAGAACCTAACACCCGAGTCATTTAAGGATGGCCTGGAGACCCTTAAGGATTTCGATACTGGAGGCATTGTACCGCCGGTTACGTACACCAGCACCAGTCACGCTCCCACGCCGGTCGCCCGAATATATCGGGCAGACGTAGAAAAAGGAGTCATGATTCCCATTACAGGGTGGCGGGCGCCAATAGAAGTTAAATAGCCCGCTTTCGCTGCAGCTGTCTTTTTACTTTTAAAGCTGTAAATCTAAGCTGCTGTTTGAAGCCACTTGCAAAGTACTACAGATTTAAGCTCAGGCTTTTGGAGACAGGTCCAAGTATTCAATCTGTTCCAAAAGCCTGGGCAAAGATGAAAATCCTCTTTGCAGCGCCCTTCTTGATATTTGACTCCAGCTGATATTGCAGGTTATCACAAGGCGTTGAACGGTCGGGCGTCTACCGCATAGAAAATCATTCCCTCTGCTTTCTAAGGCTCTGCCCATGTACCTCAGCAACGCACCCTTGAGTAAGCTGTAGCATCGATAATCGCAATTATAGTCCTTACAAAAGTAAAGGAGAATTGCGACCGTGCTTTTGTCTGTCATTCCCAGCAAGTGGGAATCCAGCGACATGGATTCCCGATCAATTCGGGAATGACATTCATCAGTGTCTGTAAGAGGAAGAAGTCGGGCCGTGTTTTGGTT
>FWPV01002538.1_pt1 | contig 26837 bp, 23 predicted proteins | sample 2228371 | NCBI WGS metagenome assembly FWPV01 (sample SAMEA103939776, study PRJEB20133) | metagenome
AAGCAGGGTCCTTGTGGAAAAACTTTCTAAATATTTCCATGTTGCCTATATACTAAATCCCTTTTTATCGCCCGATGGTATTGTTAAAAATATTGCCGAAGAGTTCGGGATAAAACACATCTCAAAAAATCTGGATGCATTGATAACAGAACTGCATTTTTTCCTTATAGACTCCATGAAAAAGGGCAAAGGTGCTGTTGTTTTTATTGACGAGGCTCAGCATCTTTCTGATGCAAGTCTTGAAATGCTTCGTGTATTATCAAATCTGGAAACGAACAATAAAAAACTGCTTCAGTTTGTACTTGTGGGACAGAGGGAACTTGTTCAGAAGCTTTCAAAAAAACATCTGCGTCAGTTAGCCCAGAGGGTGTCATTGAAATATGAGCTTGGACCTTTAAGCCTTTCTGAGACGCACGATTATATATTTCACAGGATAAAACAGGCTGGTGGGCTGGGGAAAATTGAGTTTAACAGGTTGTCAATACTTCAGGTTTACAGGATAACAAAGGGATATCCGAGAAGTATAAATATCCTCCTTGATAATGTTCTGAATATTGCTGCTGAGAAGAAAAAAAAGGTTATTGATATAAAGCTGGTTGAGGCTGGTTACAAAAATATGCTGCCTTTTCCCTTAAGGTTTTTACCATTGCCGCTGGTGAGGAATTTTAAGCTATGAGCAAAATTTATGACAAACTAAAAGATCTTGAAACTGTGACGGAAGAAGATTTAGAACACATTGAGATTATTCAAGACGAAGCAGATGGTAATATTGACAGAAGAAAAGGAGTTTTTAAAGCGGTCATATTGACGGGCTTTTTTTTCATTGCCATTTTTGTTGGGATTATGATAGCTAAATATTACTCAACTTTTAGCAAAAATGAAGCAAAAAAGGTTATAACGGTTACAGAAAATCCAGTAGGAAAACCTTCCGGAATAGTTGAGAAGAAAAAAAAGTATCAGCCCTCCCTGTTTAAAGGTGATGCCAGATTTATAGAAGTACTGGAAAAAAAGTACCGTGATAAACCTGAAAATCCAGCTAATGCCAATAATCTTGCGGTAGCTTACACTGAAGCAGGGCGATATAATGAGGCACTTAAGTATGCTGAAAAGGCGTTGCTTCTGTCGCCTGATAACGCCTTTTTCTGGAATAATTTAGGTGTTGTTCTTACATACCTTAACCTTTATACAGACGCTGAAAAATGCTTCCTAAAGGCAATGGAAATATCAAAAGATGAAGGGCTTTTCTTTTACAACATGGCTAATTTATATGAAAGAATGGGAAATGAGTTACTTGCAAGAGAAAATTATTTGTCATATCTTTCAAAATCGGATAAAATTAACCCAGCTAATGTAGAGATTGTCAGAAATACGAAATTTAAAGGGGATAAATGAACCTTTTTAAGGGTGATGTTACCGGGATTGATTTAGGAAAAAAGTGGATTAAAATTGTTCAATGCGGTAGAAAGGGTGGTGCGGTATTAATCAAAAAGGCAGCAATGATTGAACTGCCTGACACCTATTCCGAAGACACCTTTCTTGATATTGCTCTCGATGCCATTAACAGAAATAGAAAATCAAACAAAATAAACTTAAGTAACGTTGCGATCATTTCACCGAGAGAGTATTACTCTTCTTTGCAAGTTACCCTGCCTGTGATGTCGGTAAAAGAGTTGTTATCAGCCCTCGAATGGGAAGTGAAGAAGGCTTCCGGAATAGAGCCAGAGCTTTTGAATGTAGATTATTATCCCAATAAAGTGTCAGAAAAACAGGTAGAATACCTCGTCTATTACGCAGAAAAGGCTAAGATTGACACCTTAACCGCAAAGTTTAATGCCTATAAAATAGGGTTAAAGTATATTGACGTTGGCGAAATGGCAGAGGTTGCCTGTTTCAATGCTATTTACAGTGATGACGGAACAATAAAAGCCTTTTTTGACATGGGGGCATCAGGTGCCAGATTGATTATAACAAAATCAACATCCATCCTTCTTGAAAGAACCCTTTCTGAAAATGTTAAAACGATTTACGAAATTTTTAAGAGCGAAATCTTTGAGAATCTTACTTACAAAGAGGCGCTTGAGCTGCGTGGTTTTGATGATCCTGCTTCAGAAAAGCTGCTCAGTACCTATTTAAATGACGTCATATTTGAATTAACCAGAAGTGTTGACTACTTTAAGGCAAACTACAGGCTGCCTGAACCCACAAATATTTTTTTGTCTGGCGGGGTCTTTAAAATACCGGGGGTCTTTGAGTATTTTAAAAGCGGGTTGCCCTATCCTGTCACACTGAACAATGTGCTTGAGACCTGCGGATATAAAGATGAAAAATTAGCGGAAGAAGGTTACCGTTTTAATCTGGCACTGGGGGCGGCGGTCAGATGAAACGAATCAACCTGATAACTCCAAAAAGATACTTTCCTGTTCCGCTTTCTCTGCAGAAAAGGATTTTTACAACTCTTTTTTTACTGTTATTAGCCATCACTTCTTACAGATACTACAGGCTTTACACAGAACTGAAAGACACCACAACTATTGTAGCTAATCTTGAAGCAGATGTTACAAGACTGAAACAGACGCTTTCGGAGAAGAGGGCAATTGACGAGAAAGCTCAGTATATAGAAAAGGAGTTTGCAGATATCTCCGCAGACTATAACATTCTGAAAAAAAACGTGATTATAAAGGATATAATGGCTAAACTTTCAGACATTGTTCCTGAAAGTCTATGGCTCACATCCATTGATTTTATTAACGAACCGGAAAAAAAGATTAATGTAAGCGGAAAAAGTAGAGACAAAGACGCCATTTTCAGTTTTTTAAACAATCTGTCTTTAATAGGAAAAAGTGTGGAACTAACGGGAATGAACAGGGAAGGGGAGAATGGAAGCTATAGTTTCCAGATTACACTGGAGCTGTTATGAAGATTACTAAAAAGGATATTTTGTCCCATAAATTTCTGTTTTACGGCATTGTGGCAATAATACTTCTTACTTTTGTTACAAAACGTTTTCTGCTTACACCACTGGAGTTAAAACTTGCGGCGGCGAAAGACAGGGTGGACAGTTTAACCAATGAAAAAAATGGTCTGGCAAAAGAGGTGGCTCTGTTAAAAAACAGAGAGGACGCACTTAAAGAAAAAGAAAGCCGCCTTACCGAATACTTTATATTGAAAAGCAGGCTTGTTGATTTTAATAGATCTTCTCAGTTTCTGAAAAACCTGATATCTTATAATGAGATCAAGGTGGACGAGTTAAGACCTGGTAAAAAAGAGCAGGTAGGACAGTTTAAAAAATGGGAGCTCAATGTGTTGCTTTCAGGCAGTTATAAAGAGATTAACAGTTATTTTGATTATCTGGACAGGCAACCATATTTGCTGAATGTAAAAAAGGTTACCTTATCAAAAGGTGATTCAAAAGGCGTTGTGAATGCAAACATAATTCTGGAGGCAACAGGCAGGTGAGGTTTTTTTTGATTTTAATAACAGTTCTTTATCTGGCATCCACCGTCTTTGGAGAAGATATTTTTGTCAGTTACCTGAAACCATTTGAGGCAGGAGGTAAGCAAAGTATAAAAAAAAGCAAAATGCGTGACCCAATGGAAGAGCCAATCAGACTGTTCTCTCCACTGAAAGATAAAAAGGCTGTTCTTATTGAAAATTTATTTGAGCTGAAGGCGGTGATTTATAACCCAAACAGCAAAAAGGCTTACATCAATAACGAGCTTTACACTGAAGGTGACCTTCTGGATGGTTACAAAATTAAGCTTATAGACCCTGATAAAGTTATCTTAACAAAAGACGGCAAAGATTTTGTACTAAAAATTGAATAAAGGGGATGGCAGATGAAAAGGCTTATACTGGCTTTTTTAGTATTTTTTACAGTTTTAACCAATATTGCTCTGGCAGAGCAGGACGTGACAGCCACCCTGAACAGCGATAAGAAATATAATCTGACCTTTAAACAGACACAGTTGTCCGATGCGATAAAAATTCTGGTAAAAGAGTCCGGGTTAAACGTGGTGGCACCTGAAAACATGGCGGGAACACTTAATATTGCTCTCAAAGATGTAACCTTAAAAAATGCCCTTGACGCAATACTTTTGTCTTATGGGTACAACTACAAAATAGAAGGCAATATCGTTCGTGTTTATAAGGAAGAGGTGGCAGAGAAAAAATTGTCAATGGAAATGATAACGCTCAAATATGCCAGTGCGGCAGAGATAAAAGCTTCTCTGGACAAAATTTTTGCCCCCGGCAGTATTCAGATTAACGCACCCACAAATTCCCTCCTCGTTAGAGAAGACCCAAAGGTTATTGAAGAGATTAAAAAGGTTATATCCATGCTTGATGTTAAAACAAGACAGATTCTTATAGAGACCCGTATCGTAAACGCCAATGAATCTTTTTCAAGGGATCTGGGGATTCAGTGGGGTGGTGTGTTACAAAACAGCAGTGGCGAAAACAAGGTGTTTGGAATGGGCGGGGCTTCAACATTTGGTGCCACCGCAACGGCTGGCAATAATTTTCTGGTAAATCTGCCTACCCAGTCCCAGCCTTTTGGCAATCTGGGTGTGGTTCTGGGCAGTTTAAACAATAACCTGCGACTTGACCTTGCTTTACAAATGGCAGAAGAAAAGGGTAAAGCAAAGGTTGTGTCTGCACCACGTATCCTCACACTGGATAACAAAAGGGCTACTATTAGAAGTGGTGCAACATTGAGAATACGGTCTGTTCCAGCTGGATCTACAGTTACTACCACGAATGTGACCATCACTGAGGTAACAACAGGTGTTGAACTGGGCGTAACACCACAGATTTCAGGTGAAGATCAGGTTTTGCTCACCGTAGATGTTACACAAAGTGAACCTAACTATGCAAGGACGGTGGAAAACATTCCCGAGATAAGAGACCAGAGGGCATCAACATCTATACTTCTTAAAGATGGAGAAACGGTTGTCATAGGTGGTCTTTATAAGGTTACAGAGGGGGAGTCTTCACGTTCAATTCCTTTCCTGTCTGATATCCCTTTAATTGGATGGCTTTTTAAATCTAAAACAAAGGAAAAAAGAAACGAAGAATTGATAATATTCCTTACACCAAAGATTGTTAAGAACACTGCTGAGGTTAAATAATACTAACCACCTAAATAGGCTTTCAAAACAACGGGGTCATTTTTCAGCGTTTCAGGCGTGCCTTCTGCATGAATTTTTCCGTTTTCAAGAACATAGACCCTGTTTGCAATCTGCATAGCCAGATTTGCGTTTTGTTCAACCAGAATAATAGAAATGCCTTTATTGTTAATCTCTTTGATAAGCAAAAAGATTTCTTTTGTTATTTTAGGCGAAAGACCCATGGAAGGCTCATCAAGAAGTAACACCTGTGGGTTACTCATCAAAGCCCTGCCAATGGCTAACATCTGCTGTTCTCCACCCGATAGGGTGCCACCATGCTGATGAAATCTTTCTTTCAGACGGGGAAACGTTTCAAGCACCTGATTTAATATCTCTTTTTCAACTGTGCTATTTTTGAGACTGTATGCACCGAGCTCTAAGTTTTCTTTGACAGTCAGAGCAGGAAATATGCGTCTGCCTTCAGGAACCATTGAAATTCCTAACTTTACTATCTTTTCAGGCTTTATTTTATCGATCTGTTTTCCGTTAAAAAAGATTGTTCCCTTATTTGGCTTTATTAAGCCTGTGATAGTTTTTAATAACGTTGATTTACCAGCTCCGTTTGCACCTATTAAAGACAAAATTTCACCTTCCCTTAGATGCAAACTAACGCTGTCAATCGCCTTAAGAATACCGTAATAAACAGTTAAATCCTTGATCTCAAGAAACATTATTTACTCTCTATATTCAGATTGCCACCCAAGTATGCCTCTACAACCCTTTTGTCTTCTCTTACTTCTTGTGGCAGACCTTCCATAATCTTTTCCCCGAAGTCCATCACAATAATTCTTTCTGATAAAGACATAACAAGTTCCATCTGGTGTTCTATCAAAACAAAAGTTAAACTAAATTTTTCTTTTACATTTTTGAGCAGATTAACAAAATCAATCACTTCTGCAGTGTTCATACCAGCTGCTGGTTCGTCAATCAAAACAAGCTTTGGATTTGTAGCTATTGCTCTGACAAGCTCAAGTTTTCTCTGTTCCCCATAGGGTAATGCTCCGGCAATACTGTTTTTTTTGTCAATAAGCTTAAAAAAATCAAGTAGTTCCAGTGTCTTATTTTCAACAAGTTTTTCTACCTGTTTTTTTTGGGGCATGGAGAACAGGGCAGAAAAAAGGTTGTATCTGTTTTTTGTGTAAAAAGCTGCGGCAACGTTTTCAAAAACTGTCATGTTTTTAAAAAGCCTTAAGTTCTGAAATGTTCTTGCAATGCCGAGCGTGGATATCCTGTGTGGCGGAAGGTGAGTTATTTCTTTATTATTAAAAATAATTTTGCCTTCATCTGCATGGTAAAATCCTGTTATTAAATTAAAAACTGTTGTTTTACCGGCACCGTTTGGTCCGATTATAGACAGAATTTCTCCTTCCTTTACAGTGAAAGAAAGGTCTGAAACCGCCTTTAAACCGCCAAATCTTTTAGTTACCTTTTCAACTTTTAAAATTTCAGACATTTTGTTACCGTTTTTTTACAAAAAGTCCTTCTGGTTTTAACATCATGATAAGAATAAGCAGTACAGGAATGATTACCCAGCGAAAATCCATCCATTCTGTTGGCAAAAAGTTTCTAAGTCCCTCAATTAATCCCACCCATATGATACTTGCAATGATTGTTCCGTATATACTGCCCATACCGCCTATGATAACTATGACCAGAAAGTCTATTGATTTTAAAATATCAAAGTTTGACGGGTGCAAAAAGGTGTAAAGATGGGCATAAAGTGAACCGCCCACACCCGCCAAAAAACAACCGCTGCAGAAAGCAAGCAGTTTCATCTTTGAAGTGTCTATGCCCAGTGAGGAAGTTGCAAGTTCATCGCTTTTTATTGTTCTTAAAAAAAGCCCGTAACGGGAGTTTATTAAGTTAATCGTGAGAAACAGGATAACAAGGAAAGAGAAGAAGGCAATTTCCAGGTTTGTTATTTTTGGTATTCCTATAAATCCACGGGAACCACCCAGCATATCAGAGATTCTGTCAGAATTGTCAAGAAAAACCCTTACAAGTATACCAAAGCCTAAAGTGGCAATAGCAAGAAAATCATCTTTAAGCCTTAAAACAGGGATTCCGATTAAATATGCTATCATCGCCGAAATAATGCCGGAACACAGTATTACGGGGATAAATAAAAGGGCGCTTTCTATGTTGAAAAAACGACAAATAACTGCAGATGAATAGGCGCCGATACCATAAAATGCTGCATGCCCAAGAGAAAACTGTCCCGTATAACCATAAATCAGATTAAGTCCTATTGACACAATAATGACTATAACTGTGTATAAAACAACCTGCTCAAAGTATTCGGAAACAAGTTCCTTTGATATGAGAAGTTTTATCCCACCATAAATAAAGAGGAAGAAAAGTAAAGAAAAAAATTTATGAAAATCTATCCTAAACATGTAAATTTTAAACCTTCTCAATCTGTTTCCCGAAAATTCCGTTTGGCCTCAGCAAAAGAAACAGAAAAAGTATCAGAAATATGACGCCATCCCTCATTGTGGATGATAAAAAGGCTGAAACAAAAACTTCTGCTATTCCGATAATAAATCCGCCCAGAACTGCTCCGTGAATTATACCAATACCACCCAACACAGCCGCAACAAATGATTTAATCCCGGGCATAATCCCCATAAACACATTTATTTGTGGATAAGCAATGGCATAAAGAATACCTCCCAGTCCAGCAAGTGCACCACCGATAACGAATGTAAAAGAGATTATATTGTCAACATTAACTCCCATTAATAATGCCGTATCTTTGTCGTGGGATATTGCACGCATAGCCTTTCCCTGCTTTGTCTTGTAAATTAGAAAATATAGCATTGCAAGAGATATGAGGGTCGATAGAAAAATAAATATGTGGATGTTTGTAACAGAGAAGAAGGCAAAATCGTAGGTTTTAACCTCAAAGGGCCTTGGGTAACCGATATAGTTAGGAGTGAAAAATATGTTTAGACTTAAGGTGTACTCAAGAAAAAGAGAAACGCCAACAGCGGTAATAAGTAAAGATATCTTTGGAGCGTTTCTTAAAGGTCTGTAGGCGATTTTCTCTATTAAAAATGCGGTTATTGCTGTTCCAGCTACCGTGAAAAAAATAGTTGGTATCAAAGGAAGATTAAACTTTTCAAGCAAAAAGTATGAGAAGAAGGCACCCAGCATGAACACGTCGCCATGAGCAAAGTTAATCATTCTAAGAACACCGTAAACCATGGTGTACCCGAGGGCAATAATGGCATAAACTGATCCTAACTGGATGCCGTTCACCAACTGTTGAACAATATAAGCCACACTATCCATAAAATCAGGGTGCAATTGTGGTTACGTATTTTACACCACCTTTTTCAATTTTCAGTATAACCGTTGATTTTACTGCGTCTCCGTTTTTGTCAAAGTTAATTGTGCCTGTAGAGCCTTTGAAATTTTTTATTTTTTCAAGTTCTGCCTTAATCTGTTCTGAGTCGGTCTTTTTTGCATTGTCAAGAGCCGTCAGCAAAAGCATAGTCGCATCGTAACTAAGTGCAGCAAGTGCGTCGGGCACCACACCATGTTTTGTTTTATACACCTTGATGAATTTTTCAGTAACAGGATCTTTTCTGTCTGGAGAATAGTGGTTTGTAAAGTAACTGTCAACTATAGCATCACCGGCAATCTTTAAAAGTTCAGGCGAGTCCCATCCGTCGCCGCCAAGCATTGGGGCTTTTATTCCCTTTTCTCTCACCTGTTTTGCTATTAGGGCAACCTTGTTGTAGTAATCTGGTATATAGATTACGTCAGGCTTTTTTGTGGCAATCTTGGTAATGAGTGCAGAAAAGTCAACATCGTCTTTCTGGTAGGATTCATAAGCCACAACAGTGCCTTTGTTTTTCTCAAAACCAGCTTTGAAAAATTCAGCCAGTCCCTTAGAATAGTCATTTCCTACATCAAATAGGACTGCAGCGGTTTTTGCTTTTAAATTTTTAATAGCAAAGGTGGCTGCAACGGTTCCCTGAAAGGGGTCTATATAACAGGCTCTGAAAACATAAGGTTTTCTCTTCCCATCATGTACAGTAACCTTGGGATTTGTTGCGGTTCCTGATATCATCACCACTTTATTGCTGTTTGCAATTTCGCTGACAGGTAATGCCACCTTGGAGGTAAGTGGTCCTATAAAGGCTTTTACTTTGTTCTGGGTGATAAGTTTAAGAGCACCATTGGTTCCTTCTGTAGGGTCGTTTTTGTCATCGATTATAATCGGTTCAATAGCATATTTCCCTTTCTTTGAGTACTCATCAATGGCGATAAGAAAAGCATTTTTTGATGATTCACCAAAGGTTTTTACATCGCCTGTCAAAGGAGCAATGAGACCAATCTTAACCTTCTCTTTTGCTACCGCAAGGGTGGGTGCTAAAAGTAACACCAAAAACAAAATAAACCTTTTCATCTTTACCCTCCTTTTTTGGTTTGATATAAATTAATCAAACATCTTTTTAATTGCAGATTTTATCATTAAAGCAGCAATTTTCAAAAGATTAAATTTATAAAAACCAACTGGCCAGTTCAGCTCTTCTTTATGGCAGACAGTGTGAATATTAATATCCTTAATCTCTTTGGATATCTTTTCCCACTCCTGTTTGCCTTCATCACCCATTTCAATGATTTTATCAACCTTTTCCAAATATTTTAATGCGGTTTTTGCCCTGCGTTCCACAAGGATGGCTATCTTTTCCGAAATCAGTCCGTATCTTTTTTTAATTTCGTTAAGCCTTATCCCAGCCTCGTAAGTGCTTTTTACAATGTCATCCCTCGTCATCCATTCTGTTTCGTAGTCAAGAAAATATTTCCATGAAAGTGCCTTTTCCATCATCACCCTGTGTTCTTCTACAGTTCTTGCAAAGAATTTATATCCATGTTTTTCTGGTTCTTCCCAGACTTCTGAACCGGGGTCTATAAAAGGGGCAAGGGGAGAAATAAAAGGATACAACGTTTTTTTATGACCGTATTTTTTAAGCAGATATTCGCAGTAATCAACCGTTTCCATAACCGATTTGTATGTTTGTTTTGGAAGCCCTGTCATGAAAAATAAATCAATTCTTTTGCAGTCATTTTTAACGAGGGCAGAAACGGCTCTTTCTATCTGCTCATTGTTAAAAGGTCTTCCGAAGGCTCTTCTGACAGTTTCGTCATGGGATTCCGGTGATATTTCAACGTTATAGTTTTTTACACTGTCCCTCATTTTTAAAACAAACTCTTCTGTAGGTGGAACAAAGAACTCAAAGGCAAGATGGTTTTTATAGTTTATTTTTTTTATTTCGGCAAGCACTTGATTTGCGTAGTCTTTTCCGTTCTGAAGGATGTCGCCGATTATGAAACATGGACCGTTAATAAACTTTTCACTTGTTTTAAGTTCCTCCGCCACTTTTTTTGGTGACTTGAAGGCTAACTCTTTTCTGTTAAAAGTGTTTTCGCAGGTGTATTTAGAACCGCCACAGGTGCGACAGTTATGAATACAACCCCTGTATAAAAAAATTGCGGTTATAGGATAGCTAAGCCAGGTCTGAAAAGGTATGTATCCGTTTATATCAAAGAATTTAAATGTCTTCTTCATTGGCAATGTGTAGTCCGTAAGCACACTGTCTGTGGTTGTGGGCACATAGGTTATTTCGTTATGGTAAACATTTCCACTTTTGTCTTTGTAAGATAAGTTTGGAATACTGGAATAGTCTCCTTTACGTGTTATTGCCTGGATAAGCATCACCATTGGCAGTTCTGTTGAGTCACCTTTAAGAATAAAGTCAATAAATGGATACTGAATAAGCTCCCTGTGGAAATAGGTGGATGAGTAACCCCCAAAGATAACAGGGGTGTTGGGATGTTTGGTTTTAACAATCTCAGCCAGTTTAAGACTTCCCTGAACATGAGGAAACCAGTGAAGGTCTATAACAAAGGCTTTTGGATTTAGTTTTTCAATCTCTTTTTCTGGAGAGTAGGAAAGAGAGTTAAGCATTTTGTTTGCTACATTGATTATTCGTGTAGAAAATCCGGCTTTTTCAAGATATCCGCACAGACTGACAAAACCTATGGGATACATTTCAAAAATAGGTCCTGAAGGTATAACGTCACTGATGGGGCCGTGAATAACAGCCTTCTTTCTGAAGTCGTATATGCTTGGTGCATGTAAAAAAACCACATCTGCCTTTGCCATAGGTTAGTAATTTTAACACACTGTCTGTTAAATTTGAAGCTAATTTGTCCGCAAAATATTGTAAAACATTATTATTTACTTTTTATTCTTTTGTGCTATCATTTTAGGTATGAAAAATGCTATACACTTCGTTTTTTTTCAGATTTTAATAACAGCCATATATGTTATCTCTCTTTATTCCGGTGACAAGTCTGCAGATAAACCGGAGTCCTTAAACACCTTTGGCGTTAACAAATTTAACTATCTTACAACTACCGATAAGGGAGATGAAATATTTCTGGAAGGCGAACATTTGACTAAAAATAGTACAATCAGGGTTGTGGCACCAAGAGGATATGTTAAATTGGCAGGGCAGGGGGACAAGCTTTTTTTTACAGGTAACAGTCTTGAGGTGGTTGACAACAGGCTTATTGTATTAAAGGGAAACTCTGAATTAAAAGTAAACACTTCCACCCTCGTTACAGACACAATAAAACTGGATGCAGAAAAAAAGACAGTAATGTCTGATACGGTAACAAGGGTAAAATCACCTTATGCAGATTTTACAGGTAACTCCTTTATTTACGATTATGAAACCAAAAACTTAAGGGTTAATAAAGTTGAGGGGAAAATATGGCTAAAAGCAAGCTGATAATGTTTGTTGTAATCTCATTTTTTGTTTTTATCCCATATGTATTTGCCCAACACTATATTGATATAAACTCAAATGTGATGGAAATGCATGAAGAAAAAAAACTGATTATCTTTACAGGTGACGTGGTTGCCAAAAGACAGAATATGAACCTCTATTGTGATAAGCTAAATGTCTATTACGTTGAAGGGGAAGACAAAAAAAGAGATGTGGAACGCCTTGAGGCGGAAGGAAACGTTAAGCTCATTCAACTGGACAAGGTGGCAACCGGAAATAGTGCAAAATATTTTAAAAGTGAAGAGTTGATAATTCTTGAAGGAAACCCTGCTGTTCTTAAAGAGGCGGGGGGTAATGAAGTAAGGGGAAAAAAGATAACCTTTTACGTTAAACAGAATAAAAGTGTTGTGGAAGGCGACAGACCAAAGGTCATCTTTAAAATAGGAGATTAGATGCTTACAGCAAAAAATTTAGTTAAATCTTTTGGACAAAAAAGGGCTGTGGACGATGTTAGTTTGTATGTTAATCCCGGAGAAATAGTGGGACTTTTGGGACCGAACGGGGCAGGGAAAACAACCTCTTTCTACATGCTTGCGGGCATCATAAAGCCCGATAGCGGAAAGATTTTTATTGATGACGAAGATATAACCACCATGCCCATATATCAGAGGGCAAAGCTGGGGCTTTCCTACCTGCCTCAGGAACAGTCGGTTTTCAGAAGACTGTCTGTTGAAGACAATATTAAACTTGTGCTGGAAGAAAATGGTTACAGCAATGACGAAATAGAAGAGATAACACATGCCCTTCTGGAAGAGTTTAAAATATCTTCACTTGCAAAACAGAAGGCAGCCCTTTTGTCGGGAGGTGAAAAAAGACGGCTTGAGATCGCAAGGACTTTAAGTCTTTCTCCGCGGTATATGTTACTTGATGAGCCCTTTGCAGGAGTTGATCCGATTCTTGTTTCTGATATCCAGACAATGATAAAAAAACTGAAGGAGAAGGGGCTTGGTGTGATAATTACAGACCATAATGTGAGGGAAGCTTTAAAAATCTGTGATCGTGCATACGTAATCAGCAGTGGCAAAATAATAGCGGAAGGAACACCAGAAAATGTGGCAAAAGACGATAAGGTTATAAAATCCTACCTAGGGGAGGGATATAAAATTTAGCCATGGCATTAAATCTGAAATTGCAGACAAAGCTCAGTCAGCAACTTGTTCTGACACCCCAGCTACAGCTCTCCATCAAAATTCTACAGCTAAACCATCTTGAACTCAAAGAGTCCATAGATATGGAAATTCAGGAAAATCCGCTGCTTGAGATTAAGGAGATCACCGCTAAAAATGAAAACGAGACTGATCAGGAGTTTGACAAATTTATAGAAGGTTACTCTAAAATTCAGGAAGATTACGCTGCCAAAGACAAGTTTTCTTTTGCAGGTGGTTCTGATGACGAAGAGGATGAAACCAGTTTTGAAAACTTTGTTTACAACAAGCCCAATCTTTACAGTCACCTTCAGTGGCAGCTGCATCTCGGTGACTTTACAGAAAAAGAGGTTGAAATAGGGGAAGAAATTATTGGTAATATAGAACCAGACGGCTATTTAAGAATTTCTGCAGAAGAGATTACGAAGCGATTGAATATATCTGATGAAGAATTTGAATCTGTTCTTAAAAAGATTCAGCAGTTCGACCCTGTGGGTATTGCTGCAAGAGATCTGAAAGAATGTTTGCTAATCCAGATAGATGTATATGGTGCACCTTCACCCATAATCAGGGAAATAGTTGAAAATCATCTGGAAGAGCTTTCAAGGAAAAATTTTAAAAAGATTGCAAAAGTTCTTAACACGACACCAGAAGAGGTGGAAAAGGCGTTTAATTTTATAAACTCTTTAAATCCAAAACCAGGCAGAGGGTATGAATTTTCTGCTTTTGAAAACCAACCTGTAGAGCCTGATGTTTACGTTACGAAAGAGGGTAATGAATATGTGGTTTCGCTGAATTATGATGGTATGCCCTATTTGAGGATAAACAAAAAGTATGAATCAATGCTGAAAAATAAGGATTTGGATCCAAAGACAAGGGATTTTATTAAGGAAAAAATAAAGGCTGCCTACTGGTTTATTAAAAGCGTCCATCAACGTGGCAACACCATTCTAAGGGTTGCGAAGGCTATTGTTGAAAGACAAAAGGAGTTTTTTGAAAAAGGCAGCAGCTACATGAAACCGCTGACACTTAAAGACCTGTCAGAGGAGCTGGAACTTCACGAGTCCACCATAAGCAGGGTTACAAGCAACAAATATATGATGACGCCAATCGGTCTTTTCGAAATGAAATACTTTTTTGGAACGGCTATCAGAAAGATTGGTTCTGAAGACGTGTCGTCAATGGCTGTGAAGGAGCTTATTAAGGAGATTATAGAAAATGAAAACCCCGCTTCTCCTCTGAGTGATCAGGAAATTTCCGATATTCTTAAAGCAAAAGGTTATAACATTGCAAGGAGAACGGTAACCAAATACAGGGAATCCATGAACATCCTCTCCTCGTCCATGAGGAAAAGTTACAGAAAGTAAGTCTTCATAAAATAAAAAAGGCTGCCCTTTAAGGACAGCCTTAAAACTCTTTTAATTTAGGTCCGGTATCTATTTTTTACCATATTTAATGGCAGCCTGTGCCGCAGCCAGTCTCGCCACAGGCACTCTGTAAGGCGAACAACTTACATAGTTAAAGCCTGTCTTATGGCAAAACTCAACAGAGGCGGGGTCACCACCATGCTCTCCGCATATGCCAACCTTCAAATCAGGTCTTGTCTTTCTCCCTCTTTCGATACCAAACTGTATCAACTCACCAATACCTTCCTGGTCAAGCGTCTGGAATGGGTCTTTTGGCAGGATCTTTTTATCAAGGTAATCAGGCAAAAAGGAACCAAAATCGTCTCTCGAGAAACCAAAGCCCATCTGGGTGAGGTCGTTTGTGCCAAAAGAGAAGAACTCTGCTGTCTCTGCCAGTTTGCCTGCTGTTAATGCAGCCCTTGGAATTTCTATCATGGTTCCGAATAACACATCCAGTTTTTTTAGTTTGTATTTTTTAAGCACTTCCGCATAGACCTTGTCAAATATAGCCTTCTGGTGGTCAAGTTCTGCCTTTGTGCAAACAACAGGAATCATTATTTCCACTTTGGTTTTCTTTTTCTCTGCAACTAACTCTGCTGCCGCTTCCAGAATTGCCCTTATCTGCATCTCTGAAATTTCAGGATAACTTATGCCAAGTCTTACGCCTCTATGTCCCATCATGGGGTTTGTTTCGTGTAGTGCCTCAGCCCGTTTTTCAAACTCTTCGTATGTTATACCAAGACTTTTTGCAAGCTTCTTCCTTTCATCCTCCCTGTTTGGAACAAATTCGTGCAGTGGCGGATCTAAGAGACGAATGGTTACAGGAAGTCCCTTCATCACAGCAAGAGTAGCTTTAATATCTTTTTTTACATAGGGGAAAAGTTCATTTAACGCCTTTATACGTTCTTCCTCAGTAGTTGAAATTATCATTTTTCTTAATCTGAATAAGGGTTCTTCCGAATTTTTGCCATAAAACATGTGTTCTGTTCTGAAAAGTCCGATGCCCTCTGCACCAAACTCAATCGCTTTTTTTGCGTCATCCGGTGTGTCTGCATTTGTTCTCACATTAAGTTTGCGGAATTTGTCAACAAGTTTCATAAACTGAACAAATCTCGGATTTTCTGATGAGTCAACCATCTTAAGCTTGCCTTCGTAAACGTATCCTTTTGTGCCGTTAAGAGTGAGAAAATCACCCTTTTTAAATTTTTTGCCTCCAACCTCCATTATGTTGTTTTTAAGGTCTATCTTGATTGCACCACAGCCCACAATACAGCATTTGCCCCAGCCTCTTGCCACAAGGGCGGCATGACTTGTCATACCTCCTCTTGCAGTCAAAATGCCAACGGCTGCCCGCATGCCTTCCACATCTTCAGGATTTGTTTCTTCTCTGACCAGAATAACCTTCTTACCTTTCTTAGCCTCAATAACCGCATCGTTAGCTGTAAACACAATTTCACCGCAGGCACCCCCCGGTCCGGCAGGAAGTCCCTTTGCGATAGGAGTTACGCTTTTTTCTGCGTTGGGATCAACAATAGGGTGTAACAGTTCATCAAGCTGGTGAGGAGAAACGCGCAAAACTGCATCCGATTCTTTTATAAGTTTCTCCTTTAACATGTCCATAGCCATATTCAGTGCTGCAGTACCTGTTCTTTTTCCAACCCTGCACTGAAGCATCCACAGTCTGCCTTCCTGAATGGTAAACTCAATATCCTGCATGTCTTTGTAATGCTTTTCAAGGATTGTTCTAATTTTCAAGAGCTCTTTATAAACCTTTGGCATTGCCTTTTCAAGGGAGGGCAGATGTTTGTTATGTTCATTCTTTGTTGCTTCATTTAAAGGATTGGGCGTTCTTATACCCGCAACAACATCTTCACCCTGTGCATTGGGTAACCATTCGCCATAGAACACATTTTCTCCGGTGGCAGGATTTCTTGTAAAAGCAACACCCGTTGCCGATGTGTCTCCCATGTTTCCAAACACCATCGCCTGAACATTCACAGCGGTTCCCCAGTCATCTGGTATTCCCTCTATCCTCCTGTAAGAAACAGCTCTTTTACCGTTCCAGGATGCAAAAACAGCCCCAATGCCTCCCCAGAGTTGTTCCATTGCATCATCAGGAAACTCTTTTTTGAGCACTTCTTTTACCTTCTTTTTAAATCTGTCACACAGCTCAATTAAATCATCGGTGGTTAGCTCAGCATCTGTCCTGTATCCCTTTTTATGCTTAACTTCTTCCAGCATTTTGTCAAGCTGTGTCCTTATTCCCATACCCTCTTCGGGTTCTATGCCAGCAGCCTTTTCCATAACAACGTCTGAATACATCATGATTAAACGGCGGTAGGCGTCATATACAAAACGTGGATTGTTAGTTTTTTTAATGAGACCGGGGATTGTATTTGAGCAAAGACCAATATTTAAAACGGTCTCCATCATGCCCGGCATGGAACTTCTGGCGCCTGAACGAACAGAAACAAGTAGGGGATTTTTTGGGTCACCAAACTTCATGCCCATCACCTTTTCTACTTCCGCAAGTGCAGATTCAACCTGCTTTTTAAGTTCCGGCGGATATTTTTTGTTATGTTTGTAATAATAGGTGCACACCTCAGTTGTTATGGTAAAACCAGCAGGGACAGGAATTTTCAGATTACACATCTCTGCAAGATTGGCACCTTTACCGCCCAGAAGCTCTTTCATGTCGGCTCTTCCGTCAGTTTTTTTACCACCAAAAGAGTAAACATATTTTTTTGCCATAAAACCCCCTATCTTAAGATTATTATTTTTAATCAAAATTTAAACACACACCTTCAGCCTAAGATATCTGTATCTTAGTTATATCCATTATCTTTTCAAACATTGAACGTAACGAAGCTAAAAATGCCAGTCTGTTATTTCTGATCTTTTCGTCTTTGTCCATCACCAGCACCTTTTCAAAGTATATATCAACAGCCGGTTTTATATCGGCAAGGATCCTGGGAATAGACAGAAAGTCTGCCTCTCTAAGAGCTTCATTAAGGGCTTTATTGGCATCTTCATAAGCTTTGCAAAGCAGCTTTTCTTCTTCATCTATAAAAAGTTCTTTTGAAAAACTGGTGTCCTTTGTGTTCTTTGTAATATTTGCAACCCTTTTGAAGGCAAGAACGAGATTGCCGAAATAATCCTTTTTACTTTCTTCAGTCATGATGGCAATAATTTTTCTTGCCTGTGACAGAAAAACGGGATGGGTGGCTAAAACGGCATTTATAATATCCGGAGCGTAACCCTTTAACTCCATCTGGTAGTAGAAACGATTTTCAATAAAATCGGTAACATCGGTTAAAACTTTTTCGTAAGAAAGCCTGAGTTTGTCCTTCAGATTTTCATAGGCAAACCGAATGAGTTGTGTATAATCTACATTCAGATCTGCCTCAGTAATCAATCTGATGATACCTATTGCCTGTCTTCTCAGACCAAAAGGGTCAGCGGTGCCTTTAGGTGACATTCCGATGCCAAAGAAACCGACAAGAGTGTCTATTTTGTCAGAAAGACTTAAAATTATGCCCGTAATCGTGGAAGGAATGGAATCATCAGGAGACTGGGGAAGATAATGTTCATATACTGCCTTTACCACCTCTGCAGGCTCATTCTGGATTTTACACAGTTCTCCACCGATTATTCCCTGAAGTGAAGGAAATTCATAAACCATACCGGTTACAAGGTCTGCTTTACACAACAGTGCGGCTCTTTTGACGACAGTCTTTTTATCAGGTGCAAGCTGTTCTGCTATAAAGTCAGAAAGTTGGATGATACGTTCAGTTTTTTCACGATAACTTCCAAGTCTTTCCTGAAACACCACTTTGTTAAGCTTTTCAATATTTGACTCGAGGGGCACATTTTTATCCCGCTCAAAGTAATATTCGGCATCTGAAAAACGTGCCCTTATAACCCTGCTGTTGCCTTTTATTACAACCGATGGGTCTTCAACCCTGGTGTTTGAAACTATGACGAAGTAGGGTAGGAGAGTGCCATCAGGTTTTAAAATAGGTATGTATTTCTGGTGTTTCTTCATTGTGTTGATAAGTATTTCCTTGGGCAGTTTAAGAAAACGGTCTTCAAAGCTGCCGAGCATGGGGACAGGGTATTCAACGAGATAGGCAAGTGCTTCAAACAGTTCCTCATCTCTGTCAATAACAGCACTCAGATTTGCGGCAAATCGTTCAGCCTCTGAAAGGATTATCTTTTTCCTTTCTTCTGTATCAAGTATCACCGAGTTTTTGTAGAGAATATTTTTGTATTCTTCAAAGTTTGACACAACAAATTCTTTGTTTGCCATGAACCTGTGCCCACGTGTTTTGTTCCCGCTTTTAATATCACCAATTGAAAAATCAACCACTTCTCCGTCAAAAATCGCCAGAATCCAGTGAACAGGTCTTACAAAACGAATATTACCTTCGCCCCACCGCATACTTTTCGGAAAGTTTAAGGAAAGTATAAAGTCTGGCAGAATTTCGGAGAGTAATGTTTTTGTTTCTCTCCCAATACTTTTTCTGGTATATCCGATGTACTCTTTCTTGTCCTTTGAGATAATTTTCAGGTCATTTAAAGAAATGCCCTGTGATGCTGCAAAGGCTTCAGCCACCTTTGTATAGTTACCATTTTCGTCAACAGCCAGCTTTTTTGGGGGACCGGAAATTTCTTCTTCGAAATCGCTCTGTTTTTCTTCAAGGTCTGTAATGTGCAGAACAAGTCTGCGGGGGGTAGCATAGGTATTTATTTCACCGAAGCAAATTCGCAGTTCTGTAAGTTTTTGGGACATGCCGTTTTTTATCTGGGTAAGTGCCCCTTTTATATAACCTGTTGGTATTTCTTCTGTTCCGATTTCCAAAAGAAACTCTTTTGTCATTACTTTTCCCCCTTTAACATTGGAAATCCAAGCTCTTCGCGACCTTTTAGATAAAGCTCTGCACAACCTTTGGCAAGCACCCTAATTCTGCCTATAAAAGCGGTTCTTTCTGCCACTGATATGGCGTTCCTTGCATCAAGCAGATTGAATGTATGCGAGCATTTCAAACAGTAGTCATAGGCAGGAAAACAAAGCCCTTCTTCTATCATTCTTTTCGATTCTGCTTCGTAAATATTGAACAGTTGAAAAAGTGCGTTAATGTCAGCCTTTTCAAAGTTATAGTGTGACCATTCAACTTCGCCCTTGTGGTGAACATCTCTGTAAGTAACAATGTCATTCCATTTCAAATCATAGACATTGTCAACACCCTGCAGATACATGGCTATTCTTTCCAATCCGTAGGTGATCTCACCGGCATTGGGTTTCAAATCAATACCACCTGCCTGCTGAAAATATGTAAACTGAGTTATTTCCATACCATCCAGCCACACCTCCCAGCCAAGCCCCCATGCTCCAAGGGTAGGCGACTCCCAATCATCTTCAACAAACCTTATGTCATGTTTTAATGGGTCTATTCCTATAGCTTTAAGACTATCAAGATATATCTCCTGAATTTCAAGAGGGGAAGGTTTCAGAATAACCTGATACTGATAATAATGTTGCAACCTGTTTGGATTTTCACCATATCTGCCGTCGGTAGGTCTTCTTGAAGGCTCAACATAGGCTACGTTCCATGGCTCCGGTCCCAACACTCTGAGAAAGGTGTGTGGATTGGAAGTTCCGGCTCCAACCTCAATGTCATAAGGCTGTCCTATGATACAACCTTTTTCTGCCCAAAAGCTCTGTAACTTTAAAATAAGTTCCTGAAATGTCATCGTCATAAACCCCCTTAAAGTTTTGAAAATGTAACATATTCAAGCCAAAAAAGTCAACCTGAATTTGGTCTGTTGTGGTGGGATTAGTGCGTTGTATTCACAGGATTAACTTTTTTGTAAATATTTTTAAAAAAATAATTTAAAATAAAAACTATGAACGACATGAATCATATAGCTATTGTTGAAGACGAAATTGATATTGCAAACCTTATAAAATATAATCTTGAAAAGGAAGGTTTTAAAACCACAATCTATAAGGACTGCGAATCGTTTCTGGAGAGTGAGAAGGAAAAATTTTCTCTATTAATTCTGGATATTATGTTGCCAGGTATGAGTGGACTTGAACTGTTGAAAAAAATCCGTAAAGTGCAGGGAACTGAAAAGACACCAGTGATAATTATTACTGCAAAAGACTCAGAGATTGATAAAGTGCTTGGTCTTGAGCTGGGAGCTGATGACTATGTTACGAAGCCCTTTAGCATCAGGGAGCTCGTAGCACGTGTAAAAGCAGTTTTAAGAAGGACTATCGTTACAGATTCTGTATCGGGGCAAGAAAATGTTATAAAATTTAAGGAACTGAGACTGTATCCCGACAGCTATAAAGCCGAAATTGGGAAAGATAAGATTGATTTTACCAAAACAGAATTTATGATTTTAAAAATACTTCTTTCTCAGCCTGACAAAGTATTCACCAGAGATTTGTTACTTGAAAAGTTATGGGGAAATGAGAAAATCGTTGTGGATAGAACGATTGATGTTCATATAAAAAGGGTGCGGGATAAAATTAAAGAATACGGGAAGCATCTTAAAACTATCCGTGGTGTAGGTTACTCATTCTCAACAAATGAAGATTAGCAAAAATCATATCTTAAGGGGATACCTCCTAAAAAGTTTCGCTTTTGTTTTTTTTATCTCTTTGATTGTTATAACTTTTTCCCTCTTTTTTCTTAAGAAGCTGTTTTTAGATATTGAGAAAAAAAGACTTGCTGATATTACACAAAGGCTTATAACCACCGGTGTAAAGGATCATAAAGAACTCTATCTTATCTCAAAAGCCAACAATTTAAGAATTACAATTATCAACAGCGATGGGACAGTCCTTTTTGATACAGAAAAACCAGCTTCTTCCATGGAAAATCATTTAAACAGGGAAGAAGTTGCCAATGCAATAAAAAAAGGACTGGGTTTTTCTGTCAGAGAAAGCACCACGACGGGCAAAAACTATATATACCATGCTGTTCTCACACCTGAAAAGCTGGTGTTTCGGATAGCAAAGGAAAAAGAGGAGGTGGAGTTTTTCTTTAAAGACTATCTTTCTGAATTGGTTTTCGGGTTTATTTCCATGTTACTTGCATTAATCGGTCTTATATATCTAATATTGCAAAAAAAAATAGAAAATGTTGATAAAATTTTTGGTGCAATTCTGGCTATTTCAAAAAACGAAAAAAGGGGCGAGATCTCCATTAAGAAAAACGATTTTCTGTATCCATTAAAGGAAGCGATAGAAATTCTTGAAAGAAACATAGAAGAACTGAATGCAGAGATAAAAAGGCGAAAAAACCTGCTTGAAATGATTTTCCAGAACATCCCGCTGCCTTCCATTTTGTTTGGCTCTAAAGGACAGGTGATAATCTATAACCAGCCCTTTAACAAAATTTTTCCGAATATTAAAGATTTGACGGAGTTAAAACACCTTTTGAGGATAACCTTTGATTTTAAAACACAGAAGGACAAGCAACTATTTGACACAGAGGTTTCCGGCAGATACTATGTGGTTTCAATTATTCCTATTCTCCAGATGGAGGCTGTTCTTTATTTAGTATGTTTTATGGATGTTACCGAGATGAGAAAAGCAGAAGTAATGAAGACAGAGTTTGTTTCAAATCTTTCCCATGAACTAAAAACACCTATTACCGTTATAAAGGGCTTTGTTGAGACACTGGAAGAAGAGATAGATGACAACAAAAAGTTCATGCTTGATGTCATAAAAAGGCACATACTTAGACTGGAAAATCTTGTAAAAGATATACTTGTTCTGTACCAGCTGGAAGAAGGCAAAAACATTATCATAGAAGATGTAATGTTGAACGAGATTGTGGAGCAGGCTCTTATGTTTTTTGAAAAGCAGGCAAGAGAAAAGGGGATAAGAATAGAAAAAAGAATAGAGCAGGAATTAAAGATAAAGGGCGATGGTTTTTTAATACTGCAGGCTGTAACAAATCTTTTGTCTAACGCCATAAAGTATACAGAAAAAAATGGTTATGTAACTGTTTCACTTTTTCACGATTCTGGAAACACTTATATAGAGATAAAGGATACAGGGATTGGTATTCCAGCTCATTTAAGAGACAGAATTTTTGAAAGATTCTTTGTTGTGGACAAATCAAGGGCAAGAGAGTTAGGGGGAACGGGACTTGGACTGTCAATAGTTAAACAGATTATGGATATTCACAAAGGCAGTGTTGAGTATATTGAAAACAAGCCAAAAGGAAGCATTTTTAAAGTTACCTTTCCAAAAGATTTTTAGTGCTACTCCAGTAAAAGTCAGTTCGTGGTTACTCTAAAAGTTGCTTTGTCTTGCTGAAAATGTTATAAAATAAATAGTGAAAGTAACAATAAAAATTATTTTTTCCATTTTATTCGGTGTGGTAATTGTTGTTGGGACCTTTTCTTACAGTCAGATAAGTGACGAGAAAAAACGCATACAAACAGACCTTGAGAGAAGAAGTATTATCCTGGCAGAAAGTTTATTAGAATCAGTAACTCCTAATCTCAAAGCTCAGTCTTTAACCAAACTTGAAAAAATTGTTGAAAAATTTGGTAATAGAGAAAAGCTTAAAGGTATTGCAATTTTTGACCAAACAGCAAATTTAGTGGTCTCAACGAAATCTTTAAATTTAGAAATTGATAAACCAATATCTGAAATAGTAAGCTCTATTGTTGAAAAATCAGCAAAATCCAGCTTTTTAAAGTTGGACAGGGCTAAATACCATTTATATATTACTCCTATTTCTACTGATGAAGAAAATGATCAAAATATTATTGGAGCACTGGCAATATTTCAGGATGCAACTTTTATAGATATAAGACTAAAAGAAGTCTGGAAGCATAATTTAATGCGACTTTTATTTCTGATAATCTCAATTACTTTAGTAACCTTTTTAATCGTACACTGGACAATAACAACACCCGTATTTCAGTTAGCCCAATGGCTTAGAACATTGAGATTTGAAGAAAAAAAGGAAATACCTCCACCTTCCATTAAAGGTGATATTTTAGCTCCTTTGTTAAACGAGGTTGAAAATATATCTAATACCATTTCTAAAATACGCGCAAATGTTGCTGAAGAGGAAAGATTCAGAACATCTAACGAGTCATTGTGGACACCTGAAAAATTAAAAGAATTCATACATAACGAATTAAATGACAGGAAAATATTCTTAATCTCAAATAGGGAACCCTATTTACATGTAAAAGACGGTGACAAGATTAAATGTGTAGTTCCTGCAGGAGGACTGGTTACTGCCCTTGACCCTGTGATGAAAGCCTGTAATGGTATTTGGATTGCCCATGGTTCTGGTGATGCAGATTGGGAAGTAGTTGATAGTGAGAACAAAGTTGCTGTTCCACCCGACAAACCTTCTTATGTCTTGAAAAGGATCTGGCTTGAAAAGGAAGAAGAGAAAGGCTATTATTATGGTTTTTCTAATGAGGGCTTATGGCCACTGTGTCATATTACTTATGTAAGACCTACCTTTAGACTGGAAGATTGGGAAGCCTACCAAAAGGTTAACGAAAAGTTTGCAAATGCCCTTCTTGAAGAAATAGATAGAGTAGATTCACCTCTTATTTTAGTGCAGGACTATCACATGGCTCTTGTCCCTTTACTGGTAAAAAGTAAAAAGCCAGATGCAAAAGTTGCTATATTCTGGCATATCCCATGGCCAAACCCGGAAGTTTTTGGTATATGTCCCTGGGCAAGAGAGTTGCTGTTAGGAATGTTAGGTGCAGATCTCATAGGCTTCCATATACAGTTTTACTGTAATAACTTTCTTGAAACAGTAGATAGGCTTTTAGAATCCAAGATAGATTGGGAGCAGTTTTCCATAGAGAGGAAAGGGAAAGTTAGCTTAGTCAAACCATTTCCTATCAGCATAGATTTTAATGAGTTTAATGACGGTACTGTTGATAGAGAAGCAATAAAAATAAAGCTGACAAGGGAGTTTAATATTCGTTCTAAGTACATTGGTATAGGAGTTGATAGAATAGATTATACAAAGGGGATTTTAGAAAGATTTCTTGCTGTTGAAAGGTTCTTTGATAAGTATCCTGAATTTGTAGGACAATTAGTTTTTATACAGATGGGCTCACCAAGCAGGGTCCATATTAAACAATATAGGGAACTAATAAAAGAAGTTGACGAAGCTGTAGAAAGAATTAACTGGAAGTTTCAAAACAAGGACTATAAACCTATTATCTTTCTTAAAGGTTATCATGAACACTCTGAAATTAATCCATTTTATAAGATAGCAGATTTTTGTATAGTAAACTCTCTTCACGATGGAATGAATCTTGTTGCAAAAGAGTTTATTGCATCAAGAGATGACGAATCTGGTGTTTTGATATTGAGCCAGTTTACCGGTGCCTCAAGAGAGCTTAAAGACGCAATTATCATTAACCCATACGATATTGAGAACATGGCTGATGCAATATATCTGGCTCTTTCTATGCCGGAAAAAGAAAGAAAGACAAGAATGTCAAGAATGAGAAGAAGTGTGGAAGAAAGAAACATATATCGCTGGACAAGGGATTTAATTGCCTCGCTTACCAGAATATAAATGATGCCAGAATATTTATTTAGTTCAAACAGCTGGGAATGGGAAATAAGGAATAAAAAAATTCTACTAATGCTTGACTTTGATGGAACTTTAACACCGATTGTTAAAAATCCGCAAGAAAGTTATGTCTCTGAAGAGTTATCTAAACTTTTAAAAGATTTGAAAAATTTTGTAAAGATAGCAGTAATAAGTGGAAGAGATGTTAAAGATTTAATAAAAAGAATAAGTTTCAATGTAGATTATTTTTGTGGAAGTCATGGACTTGAAATTGAAGGAAAAGACTTGCATTTCAAGCATCCAGAGGTATTGAAACAGAAGAAAATAATTGATTCAATTTATAAAGAAATAAAAAAACATTTTTCAAATAATCCTGAAATCTTTATAGAGAAAAAAACATTTTCTTTTGTTTTTCATTATAGAAACGTAGCTGGGGAAAAAAGAAAAGAGTCTATGAAAAGATTTCTGTCAATTATATCTTATTATTTTCAACAATATCCCATAAAAATTCAAAAAGGCAAAATGGTTTTTGAAGTTCTTCCAGATATTGACTGGGACAAAGGGAAAGCTATAATCTTTATTATGAAATTTCTGAATCATCAAATATATCCCATATATGTTGGCGATGACCAGACAGATGAATATGCCTTCCTCACAATTAAAGAAAATGGTTTGACTGTGAGAATTAGACATTCTAAGCGAACTTCCGCCAAATATTTTTTAACATCCTATAAGGAGATGCCCAGGTTTTTAAAAATGTTGAGAGAGGCTTTAAATGGTTAAAAACTACGTAGAGTTTATCTCAGTACCTTTGATAACTTTATTATCCTTTATAATAGTTGCTTATTGGATAAAGAAAAAGCTTTTAGAAAAACTTTACTTACAAATCAAAGATGTAAAATGGATTGAAAAAAGAGCTGTTTTTGAAGTTGTAAGAAACATAATTTTTTATACAATAATTATCATTGGATCTTATATTACCATAGAAATTTGGTCTCCTAAAAATAATTTTTATCTTTATTCGAAAAAACTTCTTTTAAGTATCTTTTTTATATTGCTTTTACAATCCTTACATAAGGTAATTATTATTTTTGTTCGGTTTTACCAGATAGGTTTAAAAGAAAAAATGTTTATTTACATAAAAAAATTATCGTTAACAATATGTTGTACAATGGGGATAGCTATAATCTTCGATATCTGGAATTTACCTACCACTCCTATTTTAATACTGGTGATAGCTGGAGTAGCGTTTGTTTTTTTATTTTTAAAAGAAGATTTTTCTAACATAATCTCGGGTCTATATTTAACTTTCAGCGAAAGTATAAAGAAAGGAAACTATATAAGGCTTGAAACAGGTGAAGAAGGTTATGTTAAAAATATAACTTTATTATTTACAGAGATTGAGGTTTCAGATGGAAGAAAAATACTTCTTCCAAATTTCAAGATTTCAAGCACAAAGATAGAGATTTTAAGAACACCGCCTAAAAATGCCCTGACTCCTTTTCGATTTTATACAAGATTGAATATTAAAGAGCTTACCGGGTTAAAGGCACGAAATTTAAAGGAACTATTAGAGGGTATAAAAAGTGTTGAAGATTCTGTAATTTTTTTTCATACCCATGATTTTATTGAAGAGTATCATTATCTGACTCCACCACCATCTAAC
>FWPV01005059.1_pt1 | contig 26837 bp, 22 predicted proteins | sample 2228371 | NCBI WGS metagenome assembly FWPV01 (sample SAMEA103939776, study PRJEB20133) | metagenome
GTTGAAGATAATCAGTTTAAGGTTGGGTTCCTCTGCTCGAGCCAAACAAAATGCCTCCAGGAGATTCGGCAATCCACGTAGAGTGTTTGCCGATCCAAAGTACCCTATTACGATATCAGATTGCGTTAAACCAAACTGTGACCGGGTCTCTTGTGTATCGACACCTTGCGGGTCCAACCAAACATCATCCACCCCCGGCGAGATCACTTCAATTTTACTTTCCCAAAACCCCTGCTTCATCAATTGCATTTTGAGCGTTTGCGTTTGGACGACCATCCACCGCAATGGACTGTGGTGGATACGGCGCCGAAGCAACCAGCGTGGGCTGATTGTGCCCAGGATGTGAACTGCGCTTATCGGCAAATTTTGTATCAGCTTTATTACCCCAAGCTTTGCCAGGTCCTTAATCGTATATATTGGGCTGGTAAATATGCCGATCGTAGGTAGCCCATTCGCAAAATCGTAACATTGATGCAGGAAACTGGTCAGACCTATATGAAGGATTAGTACATCTGGCTTAACCTCCTTCACAGCCTTATGTAGTTTTACGTTCCTGTGCCAGAATGGATTACTGACCGAAGGTAAATTTATATATTGGACTCCGTCTGCGCATTGAGGTTCCTGATCCACCTTTCCGCCATCTGTAATCACAGTTACCGCATAACCCAAGCTGGCAAGCTGGCGCGCAACCTCGGATAAATAGCGCCAGGGCTGTAGCCGCAGATTGCTTGGCGTCATCCCGCTTGAAATCAGGCATATAGTGTAAACAGGCTTTTTCACTTGGCTAACGATCCAATATATGCTGGTATTCAGCCAGATAATTGCTTCCAACGACGTCCCAGGAATAATGCTCACGGACGGTCTGGACAGCTTTTACACTCAATTCGTCTCTTAATTCGGGAGCTCGCAACAATAGCTTTACTGCCTGAGCCAGTGCGATCGGGTTATGGGGTGGTACCAGCCAACCATTTACCCTATCCTGGATAACATCCAATGAACCACTCACTGCTGTGGTAATGACAGGTGCGCCACAAGCCATTGCCTCCAAAACGACGGTGGGAAGACCTTCATGATGAGCTGGATGAAGATAAATGCTGGTATTTTGAAATAAGTTCACCATTTTTTGGCGTTGAGAGATATGACCTAAAAGTACAACTTTTTCCTTGAGATCCCTCCTTTCGATCTCCCTTTTTAAATTTTCCTTCAATGGTCCATCTCCGGCAATAAGGAATTGAATTGATGGAAAGTCTTTGATAACGATCTCGGCGCAGTCGAGAAGATCATCCAAACCTTTTCCTGGCGCCAATCGCCCGGCAGTCAATATATATGGATCTTTCTTGCGAGCATCCTTCTTTTGAAAAGTAAATATCTGCGTGTCAACTCCATTGGCTAAAATCCCCACCTTCAATGGATCAATCCCATAATCTTTTAGTTCGTTTGCAACGCTTGAGGCAACTGCAACTAAACGTGAAGCACCATGAAATAACTCTTTTTCGAGTCGTATGCTGAATGGAGCCTGCAACTTAATCAACCAACTATAGAGATTGTTGGCTCGAATTGATCGCGTATCTGCAGCCATCGGTGAATGAACGGTCACCAGTATGGGTAGTTTAGAGTTGACCAATTTTACGAGTGGGGTATGGAGGTGGAGAATATCTAAATCTTTTTCAAGATAAGCCAGTAAACGATTTACAAAAAAACTGTGAATATGGACATGGTAAGGATAAAGGGGGATGAAGAAGGGGCGCCAGATTGTGATGTCGTCTACAATCTCATTAGTTATCGGAGCAATTGCCCCTCGGGTAATTAAATGCACTTGATGACCTTTGTTGGTCAAATAGCGAGCCAGATTCCAGGCATAAAAACCAATACCTTCCTTTGGGGGTAATGGAACCGAAAGGATCATCCCAATGCGCATCTATGTATCAACCTCCATCCTGCCATTGGGCTAACCGGTCTCGTAATGCCATCACAAGTTGGAGGGGTTTCCCAAAATCATGGTTCATCTTGCCTGCTCTTGCAATTGCATCGCTTAAAGATTCTGGGGCAGGTTCAATCACATAGATTGCTCTCCCCGAAGCATCCAAAGCAACGGCGAGTTGTAATTGGTGATCATCAAAATGTTCACCATAAATTTTTAATCTTGGTACTACAACAAGAGGTTTGTTTTCTCTCAATGTCATTATGATCGAACCCGCAGCTGCATGGCTGATAACCACTCGTGCTCTGCGCGTGAGCTCAAGCATTTGTTGCGCACTTCCAAAGGGGAAGTGTTTGGCTCGCTTGGGAAGGTAAGTAGAACTTCCGGTTTGAATAATAACTTCTTCCTTCAATTGATTAGCAAGCTCATCCGCGGCTTTCACCAGGCGGTCAAATCCCTGTTCGTGGGTTCCCACAGTTACCAGGATCATATAACCGATCCTTTATATTGAGCTTTAGGTCCACAAACTTCTAGAAGTTGTGGCCATTGAACCCAAAATTCATTTGCAATCGGATATACCAGTTTGCCAGTCAATGACAGGCTGGTGACCCGGCACCAACTCTCTATGAAAATCGTTTTTATCCCGAAAAGCCTGGCTAAATAGAAAAAAGGCACGGCAATCTCCGCGCCGAGGCTCACTACTACATCAGGGTTTTCTCTCCACAGTATTCCTAATGTCCAAGGAAATGCTTTGATCATGCGCCAGACATTTGTACCAATATTGTCGGTAAAGTAAGCCGGGGCTATGGCTTTTACTTCCTCTTCGCGCGAGCTGTGGTAAGTGACGAAGAAAATTTCGTGACCCTCGAACGCTGATAATATCTGGAGGGTTTCAGTAAAGTGTCCACCATGAGAACAAACAAGACAAATCTTCAATCTCTTGCCACCCAAAGCGATAAAAGGCGATTGATAAAGCACAATGGCTCAAAGATAACCAGAGCTACCTTGTGAAACGCAAGAAATAACGGATCAAATACCAGGTGGGATAGACGACCGAAAAAGCCGTTATCAACCTGCTCATAAGCCAGCCAGTACACACATTTGGCAATCAGATCCCGATCCCGAATCTGCCTCAACGCCTGAACCTGCCGCCTGCTCCGCATCACCTCACCCCAATGGCTGACAATCCAGGCATAGGCTCGCAGCTTGTTAGACAGGCGTCTGCGTTCCCGCAAGAACACGAATCCCCAGGTTACCACCTCAGCCAACACCAGCGCAGGCAAGAGAACAATAAGCGTGGACCAGCGCAGGCATTTGAGGAGCATCAAATAACGGTTGCGCTCTTGGTAGAAGGTCTTCTTTGGACCAAAATTCAATGCATAATCATGATAAACGATCGAGGAAGGTACATATACGATCGAAAAACCAGCCAAACGAGCACGTAGAGATAGATCTGTATCTTCCATATACATAAAAAACCGCTCGTCGAACCCCCCGAGGTATTCGAATAACGATCTCCGTAAAGCAAATGCTGCACCTGAAATTGCCCCCACTTCCTCGATCTTTGGATAAGTCCCACGCGGCTTCCCCATACCGCGGCACAGGGTTAGCCCGGAGATATGCACATCGTTCCCGCAGGTGTTGATCCGGTCGGGCTGCTGCTTTAACAGAATCTGGGATGTTGCCATGCCTGCGTCAGGATATGTTTCCAGCACTTTTACTAGCTCATCCAACCAACCCGACTCAACCACAGTATCAGGATTTAGAAAAGCCAGAAACTCGCCCCTGGCGTATTTCGCACCCAGGTTATTCCCACCGCCAAAACCCGGGTTCTCGTCGCTGCAAATCAACCCGATTTCTGGAAATTCATCGGCAATTGTCTGCGGGCTACCATCTGTGGAATGATTATCAACCACAATGATCTCATAATCTGAATGAGGATCGTTTTGTAAAGAGCGCAGGCACTCTACAATCTGCTCGCCGCCATTGTAATTGACAATAATAATTGAGGCTTTCACTTCAAACTTGGCGATTACTTACTGCTTGTTTTGAGATCAAAACACTGTATGCTTATTATTATTATTCAAATAGGAGTGAAGAATATCCAGCAAAAGACCACGGATCGAGAACAATGTGAACCCGGTGGACATCATGATCACCCCTAAGATTGAAAGCAGCACACTGATCATTGCGTAGCCTACAGCCAATACGTGGCTCCGAACGAAAATATCCACCACCCACACACCCCAGAGCAAGCCCAGGAGCATTATCGCCGCGCCCGGCACGCAAAAGAAGAGCAGCGGACGATGCTGACCGATCAACCGCAATACCCCGTTCAACACCATCAGTCCGTGGAAGACCACAAAACGTTTGGGCTTGTCTTGATAGCGGATGGTGACGGGTACCTCGTTCAACCTCAGGTTATATTCTTTGGCTAAGAACTGCATCTCCGATTCGACAGAGAATCCATTGGAAGAGAAGACAATGTCCTGTACAGCCCGTGAGGAGAAGGCACGAAATCCACTCTGGGAATCGGTGACTTGAACGCCAGAAGCCAGGTTGGTCAGGAAGGTGAACACCCGATGACCCCAGATGCGGTGGAGCGGTATGACGCTCTTCTCTACCAGGTACCGCGAACCCACAACGATATCCGCCTGACCTTCTAACACCGGGGCAAGGAGCAGGGGGATGTCCTCAACCAGGTGCTGTCCATCACCGTCCAGGGTGATGAGGGCTTTCACTCCCAACTCGCGAGCCTTACCAAAGCCAGTGTTCAGTGCAGCCCCCTTGCCCTGATTGCATTCATGCCGCAGGGTAATCGCTCCCGCTGCCTGGGCGACCTCTCCCGTGCCATCTGTGGAACCATCATCTACCACGATCACAGTATCCGCATACTTGCGCGCTTTGAGTACAACGCTGCCGATGAAGCGTTCCTCATTATAGGCGGGGATGACCACAACAATCCCACCGCTCAGCGGTTCGCGCAGCGGTTCCTCGATCTCCGCACATTTGGCTACCTCAGGGAGTTGGGTAGAGAGTTTGGGTGGTCTTTCTACAAAAGGTTTGCTGATTATGGACTCAGTCCCTATAAAGCTAGCATCTTGCATGATATCATCTCCTTTTGTTTAAACTCGGAGCGCAGTTAACTTCCTCCAGGCGTGCTCCGCCCTGCCGACATCCCATCCGAGATATCAACAAAGCATGGCAACCTGTACAGTTTTTATCCACCAGCCAATGCGCAAATTGCCTGACCTGATCCCTAATCAAAAGGATTAGCCATAGCAACAACTCTGTTATAGCTTCCAGGGATTTTGTGTTCGAGCCAAAGCTGTGGTCATCAATATGTTCGAACAGCGTCTCGTAACCGAGCCATCCCCATTGCCTGGATCTGGGTCAAACAAGTCAAAGCACACAGCCGTGCGAGCAAACAGATCGCCTCGTTGGCTTACGTTCACCACCTGGTCGCGCTTGGGGCAGATGTTTTTCTGCTCGGAGATCGCGAATTTGGTTCTGTGATAGTCCTGCAATAGCTGGATCGTTGGGGTTGGTTTTATTGTTTTACGCCAGAAATCCAATACGGGTGTCTGGCACAGAGAGACATCGAGTAGCAAGCCTTCGGGATCTATGCCCACAAATCCTGTCAAAGCCTCTGAATGGGCAGGGGCTATCTGACCTGGAATGAGATTTATCTGACTAACCTGCTGGCACACTGGGAAGTCGGCGAGAAAGAATCCTGGTGCCTGGCGACCAATTTGCCTGACCGCCTGATGACCTTGCGCTGTTTTTTCCCCAGAAGGAGGATCGAAGAAATGTACGGCGACTTCAAGAAACGTGGCTTTGACCTGGAAAGAACAATGCTGCGTCATTTTCTATGTTTATCGCGTCTGATCCTGGCGGTGGCTATCCTTTATGTCTGGTTGGTCTCCGTCGGCACCCGCACCATCTGCTCCGGCTTGCGCCATCTGGTGGATCGCACCGATCGTCGTGATTTATGTATCTTCCAGATCGGCTTACGCTATATCGAATGGTGCTTGACCAATGCAATTCCGTTTCAGGTTTTATTGTGTTCCTTTCGCTGGTGACAAAGTGTTAGATGGCTAGACCACAAGACGTTTATAATAAAGTTGTTCGTCAAACGAAAACCAATTAAATGCACCAGCGACGGACAGGTGCCGTCATACAGTCAAATTTTTAGTTGTTTTCGAACAATAATCAGCATATTGACCGCAACTAACCGTTTCCATTCCACTCCGTCAGATGACAATAGTTTTGGCAAAAACGTTTCCAACAGGATCTTCAGGGCATCAGATTCCCCAGCCTAATGTCAGGTCAACTAAGTGATAATCCCTTCTGATCCTCCCCACCATCGGGATCAGAGATCTCATGCGCTAATCATATTAATTCTCTCACCGTTTGTCAATACTCTAAATTAATTTTTAATTACATTTTTGTTAGCAAAACTTGTATGCAACCAGCGAATGAATTGCTTTAAACGGTTTGAATCGACACAGGCTCAATTACTTACCAATAGAATCGACGCGATTAAGAAAAATGAGAAGACAAATCTGCTAATAGAGAACCAGCCTGCTTTCCTTCTGCTTTCTGAGCAGGGCAAGCTGCTCCGCATCCAGCGCAATTTAGTTTAATCTAATTATTTTCGGGTGCGATTGGATGCACATCGCCCTCACCCTTGCCAGTACTAGGGTCTCTCGCTAACGAAATCAACCAACCTCGGCAAAAATTGAACACTGATCGGACTTAGACCGGTAAAAATCCGATCTCATCTCGAAAAAACCTGTCAACATCCATACCGCAATTTTGACCTGAAATTTGATATATAATGATGAACGAGGCAAACCTCCAGAGACTTAACATATGTCACCCGGTGATCGAGATAAGCGCCCCACCATTGGCATACTGGCAGGCTGGCAATTCTATCGCACGGCAACCAACCTGAGTTACCTGGCGCCCCTTTTCCGCGGCGCCAGCCGGGCAGCCAAGGATTTGGATTGTAATTTGCTGATGGGTTGTGGCATCGGTCCCTCCGCCAGCCCAACCGATCCATTCCGACCTGCCTGGCCATTCCTATCCCCCGAGCATGATTTTATCCCCATTGGACCCTGGAACACCGAAGGGTTAATTATTGTCAATCCCCTTCATTCAAAAGAACGATCTGAGTATGTGCAAAGCCTGATTGCCGCCGGCAAACCGGTCCTGTTCGTGGGTTCAGGCGAAAATGGACCGACGATTATGACCGATAATTCAACCGGCATCCTGCAGGCTATGCGCCATCTACTCGATCATGGTCACAGGCAGATCGCCTTTATCGCCGGCACAGAAGATGATCTGGACGGAGATACCGGCGACCGTCTCCGCGCCTACCAGTCCGCCTGCCGGCTGTACGGATTGGGTCAAAACCCTGCGCTGGTGGCATATGGTCGTCATGTTTTCGATGGCGGCTACCTGGCTATGCAGCAGATGATCGCCTCGGGGGTGAAATTTACCGCTGTTCTGGCAAGCAACGATGAATCAGCCTTAGGCGCGATGCAGGCGCTCAAGAAATCCGGCTACAGAGTGCCCGAAGACATTGCCATCATTGGTTTCGATAACCGTTTGGAGGGCGCCGGGCATGTGCCAGCCTTGACCAGCATTCACGTCCCCCTGTTTGAGATGGGATATCAGGCTGTCGAACGGATGCTCCACCATCTTCAAGGAAAAGCAGAGCTTGTCGGGACAGTCAAAGTAGATACCCGCCTGGTCGTGCGCCAATCCTGTGGGTGCGGCGACGCGGAACACACCTTAAATGAGATCAGGTCGATGACTGTTTCTCATCCAGAGGAGCGCGACCTCTGGCGTGATCGGCTGACCAGGATCATCGCAACGACCATCTTGAACCAGGCTCACAGCCTGACCGAGCAGGAATGCCTTGAGCTTTGCCAGCGATTGGTTGAGACATTTACCCAGGCAATCAGGCTGGGCGAGCGTGCAGATTTCGAAAAAACCCTCCATGAAGTGTTGCAGCGCACGCTGGCAGGAGACGACGATGCTCACATCTGGCAAGACGCCATTTCAATTTTAGATCAAGGGATAGCCCAGGGGCTGGCTGGTAATCCACCCTTGGTGAGCCTAGCCCATTCCCTCCTTGACAACGCACGCGTGATGATCAGCACCCAGATGCAGCGCCAGCATCGGCAGTACGTGGCTACTGAGCGTTGGATCTACAGCCGCCTCAGCCTTCTGACCGCCCGGTTGCTGACCGCCTTGGATGAGAGCCAGATCTATGAAGTCCTGGCAAAACACCTGCTGGATATGGAGATCGACCTGGCTATCCTCGGCTTATTTGAAGCCGAGGGGCAGGATGCGGTCGCGTGGTGCACGCTGCGCAATGTAGTCCAACCGGCTCAGGCTTTAGTCCGGATTCCTACGCGAGACTTTCCCCCCCAAGGATTGCTGGATCCCGATCATCCATTTATCCTTACCTTGATTCCCCTGGTTGATCAATCAGGGCAGATCGGATTTATGGTGTTCGGGGCAGATTCCTTCGATTTATACGGCGCCATCGTGCAGCAAGTGGGCGGCGCCCTCAACACTGCCCGATTGTATCGGCAGGCGACGGAAGGTCGGCGTCTGGCGGAAGAAGCCAATCGGCTCAAGAGCCGGTTCCTGTCCACAATCAGCCATGAGTTGCGCACCCCATTGAACCTGATTGTGGGTTTGAGCGGGATACTTTTAGAGGAAAGCTATGAGGGGAAATCCCCATTACCCGATTCTGCTCAGAGAGACCTCGAACACATTTATGCCTATGCCCAGCACCTGGGTGGGTTGATCGGAGACGTTCTCGACCTCGCCACAAATGACGCCGGTCAGCTCCGTTTGAACATGGAGCTGGTAGATCTGGGCGATGCCCTTCGCATTGTCGCCGAAAGCGGCAGCCAGCTCGCTAGCGATAAAGGTCTGGCATGGAGAGCAACCATTCCTGAAAGTGGACCCTGGGTGCTTGGAGACCGAACCCGACTGAGGCAGGTGGTGCTCAACCTGGTCAACAACGCCATTAAGTTCACCAACCGAGGAGAGGTCAGCCTGTCTCTAACAGAGCAGGATGGTTTTGTCACAGTGTCCGTGCAGGATACCGGTCTGGGCATCCCTGCGGAGGATCAAGCCGTCATCTTCGATGAGTTTCGCCGCTCAGAACGCAGTGATTCTCTCGGCTATGCCGGTCTGGGTCTTGGACTGGCTATCAGCAAGATGCTGGTCGAGATGCACGGTGGGATGATTAATGTGATGTCCACCGGCGTCGAAGGCGAAGGATCGACATTTTCCTTTACCTTACCGGTCGTGCCACCGCCGACTCAAGCGGTAGAAAAACCGGCGATTAAATCCACCAGCGAACAGACGGTGTTGCTCCTGATGGCGCATTCGAGCGCCAGCCAGCGGCTACAAGACCTGCTGAGCCGTCATGGGGTCAAGGTGCAACAATGCTTGTTGGAACCCTCATCGGTTTGGCAATCATCCCTGGTAAACGAACCTCCCGACCTTATCGTGCTGGATATCAGTGAAGCCTCCGATAACGGCTGGAACATGCTCAATGCTGTCAAGGGCATCCAGGTAAGCAAAGATATCCCTATCTTGTTTTATTCCTCCTCGCCGGCTGGTGATGCGATATTAAACCTCGACTATCTTACCAAGCCTGTTGAGCTGCCAGAGTTGATGCGAGCCCTGGATAAGGTTGGACTGATTTCCGACCCGGATCATCCCGTGCGCACCTTCCTGGTCGTCGATGATGAACCAGACACGTTGGACCTGCACGCCCGCATCGTCCAATCCCAATCTTCCTCAAATCGCGTCCTGAAGGCTCGTAACGGTCTGGAAGCGCTGGAGATCATGCAGAAAGAGCGCGTCGATCTGGTGCTGCTGGACTTGCAGATGCCCGAGATGGATGGCTTTGGTGTGCTGGAAGCCATGCGCGAGAACAAAAGCACGCGTGAAATCCCGGTGATCGTCGTGACCGGCAAATCTCTGACTGAAGTCGAGATGGCGCGTCTCAACCAAGGCGTTGCGGTGGTCCTGAAAAAAGGGCTGTTCAGCCCGGAAGAGACCCTGAGCCACATCGATGCAGCGCTGGAGCGGAAACGCAGACTGAGCATTGACGCTCAGAGATTAGTGCGGCTGGCAATGGCTTATCTGCATGAGCACTATGCTGAGTCTATTTCACGTTGGGACCTCGCTCAATACGTCTGTATCTCCGAGGATTATCTGACCTACTGTTTCCGCCAGGAGCTGGGTATCACGCCCATGCAATATTTACAGCGCTATCGGGTCAACCGGGCTAAAGAATTGTTGAGAAACACCCAGAAGTCCATCACGGAAATTGCGTTGCAGGTGGGTTTTTCAGATAGCGGTTATTTTAGCCGGGTCTTTCACCGCCAAACCGGCATGTCTCCTGAAGCATTCCGTCGCTCCTAAACTTGCTCCACCCAGATAGAGTTCATGCAACGCCCAGTCTTCTGTAAAAGAGACTGGGCGTTTTGTTGGCAATATATATGAATTGTCCATAAGGTTCGCTCTTTTCTCCAAGCCATGCGCAGGCGAATCCTATAGAATGTAAATGGTTTTGGAAGCGGTTTCACGAAAGAGAGCGAAAAACAACATGGCAATCACACTGAGACAGATCGCAAAGTTGGCTGGGGTATCCCTCTCAACCGCTTCGCGGGTGATCAACGATAAGCCCGGAGTCAAGCCAGAGGTCCGAGAACGTGTTTGGCAGGTGATCCGTGAATACGGCTACGTACCGAACCAGGATGCTCGTTCCCTCGCGGCGCAACGCTCTCATAAAGAGCATTTATCAAAATAACACGGGGCTTTTCATTTACAAAGGAGGCGAGTAGCGAACGAAGAAATTCCATGTTCAATCCAATCATCGTTATCCATCTCAACCATTGTTAAAACAAGGAGATAAAGAATGAAGAAAAGCACAATTTTCGTTGTCGTTTCCCTGTTACTGGTCATGATCCTCTCGGCGTGTGGAACCAAAGCGACGGAGAACGTCCAGGCTCCCCCCGCCGAAAAAAAGGTGACCTTGAAAGTCCTCGTCCACCAAAATCCCCCCATGGTGGAATTTATGGAAGCCTTCAACAAGAAATTCACTGAAAAACATCCGAACATCACCATTGATATGTCGGTGGTGAACGCCAACGACCTCAGCACAGTCACTCAAACCCGCTTAACCGCTAACGATGTGGATGTGGTGGACATGTTCGGTTTCGCAAACGCTGCCCAGCCCTACATGAAGAACGTAGATCCTCCGAACTGGCAGACTTTGATCGAAGCCGGATATTTGCTCGATCTGACCGACCAGCCATTTGTGAAGAATTACGACGAACTCACGATCAAGGATGCAGGCACCTATAATGGCAAAGTCTACGAGATCAACCTGGGACGCGTTTCCTACAGCGGCATTTACTACAACAAAGATCTGTTCGCTGCCAATAACGTCAAAGTCCCGACCACCTGGGGTGAATTGGTCGCCGCATGTGAAACCTTTAAAACCCTCAACATCCCCTGCATGACCGCAGGCGGTAAAGATGGTTGGCCGATCTTTGTCGGTGCATACGGTTTGACCGGCGCTCTCTATCCCGATCAACAGGCTTTGGTCGAAGGGCTGTGGACCGGGACGATCAAGTGGAACGACGCCAAAGCCCTGGAAATGTGGGAAAAGATGAAAGTTTACGCCCAGGAGATGATGGAGCCTGGCGCCAGCGGCATCGCCGGCGATGCCGCCCCGGGGCGTTTCGCTTCCGGCGCGGTCGCGATGTTCCCAGGAGGAACCTGGTATGCATCTGCCATCGAAGCAGCTCAGCCATCCTTCGAGTGGGGCTATATCCCCTTCCCGGGCAGCGACAATCCGGAGGATAACAAGTATTTGTTTGGCAAATACGATCAGGGTTGGGTCATCGCGGCAAAGACCCCCAACAAAGAAGCCGCTTTGCTGTACCTGACCGAGTTTTCTGATCCCGCCAACTACAAGGCGTTCGCTAATGCAGTAGGTTTCATCCCAACCCAACCGAATGTCACGCTTGAAACACAGATTGGTAAGGAAGTTGCGCCTTATCTTTCTAATTTCCGGGTTGGATATGAGCAGTACTGGGTTGCGCCCAAGGGAGCCGGGCAATATGCTAACCCCTGGGCTTCTTACTTCAAACCCTTCGGCACCTATGACGATCCTAAAGAGCTGGCTGACAAAGTTCAGGCGGATCTGCAATCTGGATTGGACGCCAACAAGTAAAATCGCGTTTGGATTTTGGGTGTGCTTCTCGCCTGATGGACGAGAAGCACACCTCTCAATATAGGAGGATGCCTGCTATGATGGCATATCACTTTGGTCGTGGACGCGCCAGACTCGCTCCCTATTTACTCATGATACCCGGGATTTTTCTGTACATCCTCATTGCGCTCGGACCATCCCTGGCAACCAGTGTGTTCTCCTTTACAGATGCTACGGGTATTCGCGGCGCCCCAATTCACTGGATTGGGTTGGACAACTATCGTGAATTCCTGTTTATGGGTCAGGCATCGAGGGATAATTACGCTGCATTAGGTCGGACCTTAATCTTTTGTTTCTTTGTAACCTTCATCCAGTTTGGGTTGGGCTTGTTGATGGCGATGCTCGTCAACCAGCGCTTAAAAGGCACCAACTTTTTTCGCACACTTTTCTTCATGCCGGTCATCCTGGGTGTTGTCATCCAGGGCTTGATCTGGTCGCTCTTCCTTTATCCACTGGGCGGACCAATGGCGCGTATCCTTGAATTCTTTGGGACGCGCTCCGAATTCTTTGGTGGGCAGCCAACAGAAGCCTTTGCCTGGGTCATCGTTGTGCAGATCTGGGCGAATATGGGTACAACGATGGTCATATTTCTCGCTGGTCTGCAGACCATCCCCGATGAAATGTACGAAGCGGCTCAGATTGATGGCGCGAATAGCTGGCAGGTCTTCAAAAATGTAACCTGGCCTTTGCTAACTCCGAGCGTGAACACCAACCTGCTGTTAAATATCATTGGTTCGCTCCAAGCCTGGCAGCTATTCCTGGTTTTGATTGGATATCGGAACGGCACTCAGGTTTTGGGTTATCTGGTATATGCTCAGGGCTTTGGTCAGACCTCCGGCAGTGTAACCAGCGCCTTCCGTCAAGGATACGCTGCAGCCGCCTCGATCGTCCTGTTCCTTCTGGTGCTCGTTCTGGGTACCATTACCCAAACCATTCTGCAGCGCAGAGAAAAGAGGATTATGGGATGAACACAACTATGATCCCCCGCCATCCAATTAAATGGGGAAAGATCGCCTCCTATACAGTCTTGCTGATCTTCACCATTATCTATGCCGGACCCTTGCTCATGCTGGTCAATACGGCGTTCATGAGCCTGCCTGAATTCATGAAGAACGCGACATCGCTGGTGACAAGCCCCAATTTTCAAAACTTTATCGAGGCTTGGAATAAAGCCAATTTTCCTCGATACATGACCAACTCGCTGATCTACACCATTTCATCCACATTGATCTTCTTAACCACGGCTATCTTCGTCGCATTCCCCATATCCCGTGGTTATGTAAAAGGCGCAAATATAATCCTGACCTTGTTCGTCATTGCTCTGTTTCTGCCACCGGCTTTGATTCCTCAATTCCAGTTGATGCTGGCTCTTGGTCTGTATAACAATCCCCTGGGCTATATCCTGCTCTTCACGATTAACCCGATTGGGATGGTCATTCTGGTGAACTATATCAAAACAGTACCAAAAGAGCTTGATGAGGCGGCAGCTCTGGACGGTTGTGGGTACTTCCGTTTTGTGACCGCCATCCTCTTCCCGTTGATCCGTCCGGCTGTTGCTACCGTTGCGGTATTACACGCGATTGGTATCTGGAATGAGCTGATTTTGCCGACGATCTACCTGACCAATAAAGATTACTACCCTATCACCCGCGGCATGATCGTCTTCCAGGGTGTTTACGGCAGTAACTGGCCTACGTTGGCAGCCGCGGTGTTGATTATGACGCTGCCCATGCTGCTGATTTTCCTGCTCATGCAGCGATACATTATCTCGGGTCTGACGCAAGGCGCGGTCAAAGGATAATTGCGAGGCAAATTCAGATACACAGATTCCATTTTGCGCTAGCCACGACCTGCCGAATTTAAGTAACATCTCGTACATCTGCAGTGGATTCGATTATGACAAAGAGGATCTGGACATTGGTCTGGCAAGATGAATTCGAAGGATCGCAGCTTGACCGCTCCAAATGGAACCCAGATATTGGGTACACTGGTGAGAGCAATGCTGAACTGGAAATCTATACCGACCGGCTAGAAAACCTGCGCATCGAAAACAGCCTGCTGATCATCGAAGCACGCGCAGAATCCTATCAAGGCTACCGCTACACTTCCGCCCGGTTGAAGACCCAGGGCTTGCATTCCTGGACCTATTGCCGGGCGGAAGCGCGCATCAAGATTCCCTATGGTCAAGGCTTGTGGCCTGCCTTCTGGATGCTGGGGGAAAACGTTTCCACCGTCGGCTGGCCAGAGTGCGGGGAAATCGACATCATGGAAAATATCGGAAAAATGCCGGATACCATACGAGGCACCCTCCATGGTCCAGGCTACTATCGCGACGACGGGATATATGCCGATTTCACCCTGGCAGACGGAAAATTTGCCGATGACTTTCACGTATTTACCCTGGATTGGGAACCCGGTCGGTTGCGCTGGTATGTGGATGGCTATCAATACCATACCCTGACCCCGGATGATGTTCCCGGGAGATGGGTCTTCGACCATCCTTTCTTTCTCATCTTGAACGTTGCCGTCGGTGGACACTGGCCTGGCTATCCAGACGAAACCACAATAATGCCGCAGTTTATGTGTGTGGATTATGTTAGAGTCTATACATAAGCGATCGGTATCCAGTAAGATGAACGCATAAGCGTATTTCACCAGCCATCCCAGAGGATGCCAACAATCCCCTGGGATGGCGAATCTTGAGGCGAACAATGAAAGCAAATATCTGGCACAAAATAATTCTGGGAGTTGTCCTGGTCAGCATCTGCCTGGCTGGATGTTCCCAATTACCATCCCTGGTACCCCAACGCGCCACACCAATCCCGACTTTACAAGGTTGGAATTTAATCTGGCACGACGAGTTCGACGGCAAGACGATTAATCCCGCAAACTGGACCTACGACCTTGGGGCTGGGGGTTGGGGGAATGGCGAGGCACAGTACTATACTTCTCGCCGAGAAAACGCTCGACTTGAGAATGGTATGTTGGTGATTGAAGCCCGGCAGGAAAAATACGAGGACTCTTACTATACATCTGCACGACTCAAGACGCAGGGATTGCAAAATTTCCAATATGGCAGGGTTGAGGCGCGGCTTAAGGTACCCGGTGGCAAAGGCTTGTGGCCCGCGTTCTGGATGCTTGGCTCCAACTTCAACGGGAGCAACTGGCCAGACTGCGGAGAAATAGATATCATGGAATACATCGGCAAAGAGCCAGACCTGATTTTCGGCACCTTACATGGACCCGGGTACTCCGGGGCATTGGGCATCAGCCAGTGGAACCGGCAGACATACAATATTGCCGATGATTTTCACACTTATGCCATTGAGTGGGAAGCGGACGAAATCCGCTGGTATTACGATGGCGCGCTATACCACACGGTAACCCGGACGGATGTCGGTGATCGAGAGTGGGTCTTCGATCAGCCCTTCTTTATCATCCTCAACCTGGCAGTGGGCGGGCAGTTGCCCGGTCCGGTTGGCTTGGATACAATATTCCCGGCGCAGTATCTGGTGGATTATGTGCGCGTATTTCAGAAATCACCTTGAGGCTGTGATCCCATCGTACTTAAGGAAATCAACCTTATGAACAAATATGAGCCAACAATCTATATCGGCAATACGCCGCAGAAGCGAGCAGCTCATCATGTGACCGGCAAGTATGTCAGCCTGCTTGGGGAGCAGTATTACCAGATCCGGCATTACGATGCCATGGAGCCGTTTTTCATGAGCATCGTGAGCAGCTCTGACCACTGGCTGTATATCGCCTCTACGGGGGGAATTGCCGCTGGGCGGGTCAGCCCCGAACAATCGTTATTTCCCTACTACACCGTGGATAAGATCACGGAGAACAGCGAAAACACCGGGGCTAAGACGATTCTCCTCGTCCAACGCGACCATAGGACGAGTTTATGGGAGCCTTTTTCCGAGCGTAATCGGGGCGTCTATCGCCTGGAATGCAGCATCTACAAGAATATCTCCAGCACGGCGGTGGTGTTCGAGGAAAACAATATCGATCTTGGGATCATCTGCCGGTATGCCTGGCGGGTGAGTGAAAAGTTTGGCTTTGTTAAGACCACCTGGCTGATCAATACGGGAGATTCTGCCTGCCAGGTCGAATTCGTCGATGGCTTGCAGAATATCTTACCCGCCAATGTGTCCATGCAGACGCAGAATATCCTGAGCTGCCTGCTGGATGCCTACAAGCGCAGCGAGCTGGACGCGGAAACCGGTTTGGCTATCTTCGCTTTGAGTTAGACCCTGACCGATCTGGCGGAGCCAAGCGAATCGCTCCTGGCTAATACGGTAGCACAGCTTGGTTTGGATCATCCCGATATCTTACTCTCGTCGGTCCAGCTCGATTCTTTCCGCCAGGGACATGGTGTCACCACAGAGACGGATGTACGCGGCAGGCGCGGCGCTTATTTCGTCCATGCGACTGTCGAGCTGCCACCCGGAGCAGAACGCTCCTGGCACCTGCTGGCAGATGTCAGCCAGGATAATTCCGCAGTGATCGAAAAGATCGAGGCGCTGAAGGGAGACCGGCGCTCTCTCTGCCAGGAGCTGGTGGAGGACATCGCCGCGGGTCATGCCGTCCTCGATAAGATCGTTGCCGGCGCCGATGGATTGCAGCTCTCCAACGATTTAGCTGGCACTGCCCACCATTACGTCAATGTAATGTTCAACATCATGCGCGGCGGCACCTTTGCCGATCAATACTGGATTCGGAAAACGGATTTCGTCGAGTATATAAAAGCTCATGACCGCACCGCATTGCAATCACACGCCGATTTCTTCGCTGAACTGCCCGATCGCCTGCTGATTTCCGATCTTCATGCCCGTGCAGAAGCCAGCGGTAAGCCCGATCTTGTAAGATTCAGCCATGCCTACATGCCGCTCATCTTCAGCCGTCGTCACGGCGACCCCAGTCGACCCTGGAATCGCTTCAATATCGACCTGAAGAAACCGGATGGCTCGATGAAACCCGGTTATGAAGGGAACTGGCGGGACATCTTCCAGAACTGGGAGGCATTGGCTTATTCCTATCCCGAATTCGTCGAAAATATGATCGCTACCTTCTTGAACGCCACCACGGTAGATGGTTACAACCCCTATCGAATCACCTACCAGGGCATCGACTGGGAAGTGCCTGAACCGAGCAATCCATGGGCGAACATCGGCTATTGGAGCGATCACCAGATCATCTATCTGCAAAAACTGATGGAAATCAGCCATCGCGTCCACCCTGGGCGATTGCACAATATCCTGGACAAACCGATGTTCAGCTATGCGCATGTCCCTTATCGCATTAAACCCTATGCAGATTTACTGAAGGATCCTTACAACACGATTGAATTCGACTGGGATCTGGAAGGTCAAATCAAAGCCATGCAGGCGGAACGCGGCACAGACGCGAAACTTGTCCTTCGCCCAGGTGGGCGGGTGCTCCTGGTTTCACTGGCTGAGAAGCTGCTCACCTTGCTGCTCGCCAAGCTGGCAAACTTCGTGCCGGAAGGCGGCATCTGGATGAATACCCAGCGCCCAGAGTGGAACGATGCTAACAACGCCCTGGTTGGCAAGGGATTGTCAGTGGTCACCCTGGGTTATCTGCGCCGTATGATCGCCTTCTGCAGGGAAATGTTCGGTGGGAGTGACAAGGGCGTTTTGCAAGTGAACAACGAGGTGGGACGCTTTTTCGCCGAGGTATCCGTGATCTTGCAACGGTTCCAGCATCTCCTGCACGCTTCCTTCAACGACGAACAACGCCGCGCCGTGCTGGATGCACTTGGACAGGCAGGCAGCGCTTATCGTTGGAATTTCTATCAGCATGGCTTTTCCGGTGAGCTGACCCAACTTCCGACTGGCGAAATCCTGGCTTTTCTTGACCTGGCACAGCGCTATATCGAGCACTCCCTGCGTGCCAACCGCCGCAGCGATCACCTGTATCATTCCTACAATATCCTGCATCTGGACGACCAACGCGCCTCCATCACCCGTCTCTACGAAATGCTCGAAGGACAGGTCGCCATCCTTTCATCAGGGATGTTGTCCGCTGAGGAGTCGCTGGCTCTACTGGACAGCCTGCGGCGTAGCTCGCTTTACCTGCCGGATCAACACAGCTACATACTTTACCCGGATCGAGAACTACCCGGCTTCCTGGAAAAGAACTGTTTGACGCCGGAACAGGTGCGCTATATTCGACTGTTCCCTGCGCTGGCAGAAGCCCACGATCGCCATCTGGTAACCCGAGACTTGCATGGTGTCTATCACTTCAGCGGCTCAATTCGCAACCTGCGCGATGTCAACCGGGCGCTCGAAGCCCTCGAAAACGACCCGAGATTTACCGCTCTGGTCCAGGCTGAAGCCGATGACATCCGCGACCTGTTCGAAGAGACCTTTCACCACAACGAGTTTACGGGCAGGTCGGGCACTTTCTTCGCCTACGAAGGGCTAGGCAGCATCTACTGGCACATGGTGTCTAAATTGCTCCTGGCTGTCCAGGAAACAACCCTGCGATATTGCCGGGAGCCAGCCAGCCAGGCGTTGATCGCCTCGTATCAAGATATTCGTCAAGGATTGGGCTTTAAGAAATCCCCTGCCAGATTTGGAGCATTTCCCACCGACCCTTACTCACACACCCCTAAAGGTCAGGGCGCCAAGCAACCCGGAATGAGCGGGGTCGTGAAGGAGGAAATCTTAACCCGTCAGGCAGAGCTTGGCTTGATCGTTAGGGATGGGAGGCTGGTCTTCGACTTGTGCCTGCTAGACGCGGATGAGTTGCTTCCTGAAAGTGCAACCTTCTCCTGGATAGACGTTGCCGGAGAGCGCCAGACCCTCACCTTACCGGCTGGCTCTCTGGCTTATACTGTTTGCCAGGTGCCGGTTGTTCTACAAGCCGCGAGCGAAAATTGCGTCAAAATATATTTCAACAACGGCAGCCAGCAAACCCTGGTCGGGCACATCCTGGATCCGGAAGACAGCCAACATATCTTCCAACGGGATGGTGTGGTGCATCATTTAGAAGTTTATCTCTCTCAACAGAGGTAAATCTTTCCGTATAACATGAGATGAACAGCTTCATGTCTGAATACTGAAACACCGCTCCCGTATCTATTGGATCAAGCTGTTGGAGCACCTAAATCAGATTGTCGAGCGCCGAACGAAGGAACCGCCTTCCATCGATGCGCGTATTAGCTTGCACCCGACGAATCTTGAATGGCGGCTTCCTGCGCTCATTGATCACCCACTACGGGGAGAGCTTCAGGCAACGTATGCTCGCTTATCGAGCCGACATTCCCGGCGTGAGCACGCCTTCTCGGCGTAACGCAATTCCCGTCCAGATCGCACAGCCAGATTCAAATAATCCAAACACGAGCGCTATCCAGGGAGCAATGCCAGCCACTACGAACACAGCGTATGCCGGCAACAATGCCAGGCGACCCAGGGAAGTCCAATAGTAAAACCGAAAAGCCTGCTCGCGAATTGCCATTAGATAGTAGAACGCCAGTATGCCGAGTACCACGCCGAAGATACGGATCCAGAGCGGATCGGGGGTCGCGAACCCAAAGAACGTGACGAAGGGTGCGGGAATAAGAACGAAGGCGATGCTGAGAATTGCCATATAGATTGCGAAGACCAGCATACTGAGTGTGCTTTGCTTCACAGTTCACCTCTCTTGAAACAGATCCGTTGTTTATTACTTTTCTGGTTGAGCCGGTGACCCTTGCGAGGGTTTTTACACCCCTTGCAAGGGTCGTTGAGCCTCAGGCTTACTTTCCGGGGCGAATGGGTGCGGGCATGACCGGCGATGGACCCCAAAGTTCTGCTGTTACGTTAAGGGCAAGCGTGTGCAGTTCAGACCATACCTTCTGCGCATCCTCGCTCGCATGCCAGGCTGCCCAGGTTGCCATATCGGCAAACTCATAGGTTGCCACGATTTGCGGCGCGCCAGCAGCTCCGCGATACCCTCGAAACTCGACCACACCCGGCACTGCCAGGGTGCGCGGCATTGCACTATTAAGCCATTCCAGGTAGGCATCTGTCTTGTCTGGGTGGATATCCCATTTCACTACATAGAGCACCATCGTCATTCACCTCCTTTCCGTTCGGATTCCTGTCAACTGAGGGGCGGCTCGCAGCACCAATGGCAGGCAGATGCGGCTTTGGGCTACCGCAAGCTCGCCTCCGCTCCAAAAGCCGCCGCCCAGAGTGTACCCACCGCCGGAGAGCATCCCGGCGTCCGCCTGTCCGATGGTGCCGCCAAGGATGTAGGGTCCTCCAGTACTATAAGTTAGCCCGCCTCCACTCACTGTATTCCATGATAGATCATAGACCCCTTGGGATTGGGCGAGAGCCGTGGTTTCTGCCAGGATCAGGATGATCAGAAGGAAAAAACGTTTTAGCATGGCTACCTCCCGTTATTGATTTCACTCATACCAGGAAGAGTAACATCCGGGGTCTGCTTAAGTAGAGTGGCACGACGCTCGTAGTCGAGCCCTTTTTCTGCCGGTTGTCCATAACCTTCAGGGTATATGTAGGTGCCTTGTTCGTCTTCCGGTTTTTCCTGCTCAGTCATAACCGGGTGGTCACGCAAGTACGGGTCGTTGCGTACGGCAGTCACTTCCCAGGAGACCTTCTGAAAGGGAGAACCCCCGGCAATGGTGAAGGAATTCTCCTGTATTTCCTCGGCGATATAGAGATTGGGCATTGGGGCGCCAATCGGAGTAAGCTGGTAGCGATATGGGGCTTTGTTCAGGGAAGAAAAGTAATCTGGCAAGAAAACCACAGCCAGTCCATCCTCATCCAGGGTGACCACGCCATTGTAGACATTCTGCACTTCGGGCGACTCCTGGGTAAAGTGATACAGGTAGCGGTTGGCAGGATCGAGGGGGTGGTCTATTATGAAAGATTTGTTACCAGATGCGGAGAAATCACCAACGACGGTTGTCCGTCCCCAAAAAAAGCCTCCATAACCCCAGTCCTGGCTATCAGTGACACCATATACCCCAATACCATCGCCGCTGGTAGCAGAGGCATAGCCCATAACGCCAACACCGTATTTGCTCGCACTTTGACCCCAAATCCCATAAGTGTCTCCATCTTGGGCGGCTGCATAACCCAACACACCGCGACCAGCGTCACTTAAACTGTAACCATACACACCAACCGTATCACCAGTCGCAGAGTCAACATAGCCAACCACACCACGACCAGCGTTGCTTAAGCTGTGACCAAACACACCAACCGTTTCACCAGTCGCAGAGTCAACATAGCCAACCACACCACGACCAGCGTTGCTTAAGCTGTGACCAAACACACCAACCGTTTCACCAGACGCAGAGTCAACATAGCCAACGACACCGCGCCCATGATCGCTAATGCTCACTCCGGTAACACCAATATGGTTTTTACTCTCACCATACACGCCAATTCCATACCCACTGCCCGCACTCGCCCACCCGTACACGCCATATCCAGATCCAGAGTTACTTTGACCATAAACCCCAACATTCCCACCATTGATGGCACTGGCTACACCTACCACCCCGCGACCCACTTCGTTGTTACTATGACCATACACTCCGTAGAGGCTGCCTGATGAACTTAAACCGATGGTACCTCCAGACAAAGATAAAATGATCATACCGTTAGTGCCATTCACGGCTGCCCCAGGTTGCAGGCTGAGGGCATAGGGTACGGCGGTTATCATCTGTCGTGGACTCAGTAGAGTGTATCGAGCAGTACTTTCACCAGGTCGTACTGCAATCTCCAACCAGCGAGCCTCGCCCTGGAAAGCAGAGGTACCAAAGTTCAATTGGACGGTGAACAAGCCATTGATGACGGGAACATCATTCAGAGTCAGGGTGTCACCAACCTGGCTTCCACCGCTGGCAGCATCATACAAGGTAATCTGAAAGTCGAACGGACCGTTGGCTGGATCGTCAGCCTCATTTAGCTTACCCTGGAAAGTTATCCCATTGCCAAGCGGAGTTGAAACCGAGGTGTTCCCAGATACCTGGCTGGGATAGCCACTTGGTGGGTATTGTGGTTCATGGGCGCGACCCAAACCAACCAGCCCGATCAGCATGAACATCGTACACAGGCTTACGAAGATAGACTTATTTCGCTTCATGATTTATCTCCCTATCTTATTTTTCCCATAGTAACGGAAGCGGACATAGATAAGACCAGAACAAAGTAGACACAGTGCCGCGCCCTGTAAGCCTTGTCTGAGGGGTTGACGCCCGCCCGAGGCATTCTCACCCTGCTCCAGCGCCGCCATCCGCGCCTCCAGATCGTCTAGCTGCTCGCGCAGGGCGAGGTTCTCCTTTTCCAGTTGGGCGATCTGATCATCCTTCTCCTGGCTAAGGCGATATAACCCCTGGATGGCTGCCAGCGCCACACCATCGGCGTCAATCGTACTGATGTGCTTATCATCTTCGCCCACCCCAAAGGCAGCGTAGAAATCCTGCGCCACCGGTCCGATGTGGCGGATGGCGGCTTCCTGGCTCTTGTAGTTCCAGGTTTGAATGGGAATGGCAGCCAGGCGGTCGAGGACCTCGCGCCCGTCTACGGGGGTAAAGTTCTCCTTCGCTGCGCGGTCGCTGACCGAAGACCAGGCGTTGCCGCCTGCTGGAAGAAGGACCCCTGCAGTATGGGGAACAGTGGTCCAGATATAGAAGCCGTTGGTGACGCGGAAGACAAAGCGGTTGTCGTTGACGCATGGCTCATCGGCGTCGGTGGCGTCCGCCAGGACGAAGCAGCCCTGGTTGTAGGCTTTTGCCCGCCGCCCGGCGGCAAAGCTGTAATCGCCCTGGGCGGTGTTGTACAGTCCCCCGGGAACGGTGGCGGCGAAGCCGCTGGCGGTGTTACCCCACCCCCCGCCGACGGTGGCGCCATTGCCACTGGCGGTGTTGTTCCAGCCGCCACCTACGGTGACATCATTGCCGCTGGCGGTGTTGTCCTCGCCCCCACCCACGGTGGCGGCGAAGCCGCTTGCGGTATGAGACACACCCCCGCCGATGGTGGCAGCCACACCGCTTGCAGTGTTGTGGCTGCCCCCCTCGATGGTGGCAGCCCAGCCGCTGGCGGTGTTGTTGAAACCCCCACCGACGGTGGCATAGATAGCGTTCATCGGGTCGCCGTCACCGTCCCCAGCCCGGTTGCCTCCGCCACCACCAATGGTGCCATAGTTATCGGTGACGCGGTTGTTGGTGTTGCCGGGGTCGTTCGGGTCGCTGGGTCCTCCTCCGGCAATGGTGGCATAGGCTGCACCAGCGATGTTGTAATCGCCCCCGCCAACACTGGCGGATTCGGCGCTGGCGAGGTTGCTCCAGCCCCCACCAACCGTGGAAGCGGGACCACTGGCGGTGTTCCCCGCCCCCCCGCCCACGGCAGCGTAATCATGGCTGGCGGTGTTGTTCCAGCCTCCGCTGACCGTGGAGGTGGCGCCACTGGCGGAGTTGGTATTGCCTCCACCAACGGTGGCATAACTGCTGCCAGTGTTACGAAAGCCCCCGCCTACAGCGGCGTAGGCACCGCTGGCGGTGTTGTCATAACCGCCGCCGACGGTGGCGGACTCGCCGCTGGCGACGTTATCTGCACCCCCGCCCACGGTGGCGAACTGACCGCTGGCGGTGTTTACCCGACCCCCGCCGACAGTGGCGGACTCGCTGGCGACGTTGTCTCCACCTCCGCCGATGGTGGCGGCATAGTCGCTGGCGGTGTTGTCATGTCCGCCGGCGATGGTGGCGGCAATGCCGCTGGCGGTGTTGTTGATGCCCCCGCCGACCGTTGTGTAAGTATACACAGCCGTGTTGTACACGCCCCCACTGATGGTGGCGTAGGTTTCGCTGGCGGTGTTATCCCTGCCCCCGCCGACAGTGGCGAACTCACCGCTGGCGGTGTTGGAAGAACCCCCGCTGACAGTCGCGTAGTAGTTTCCGGCGGTATTGGTGTAGCCCCCGCCGACGGTGGCGAACCCGCCGCTGGCGGTGTTGAGCCAGCCCCCGCCGATAGTGGATTCTCCACCGCTGGCGGTGTTTTGAAAACCCCCGCCGACGGTCGCGTTGCCGCCGGCGGTGTTGCCGCCGCCCCCACCGACGGTGCCATAGTTATCGGTGACGCGGTTGATGTAGCCATTCGCTCCGCCGCCGCCAATGGTGGCACCTACCCCGCCGTCCGTCACGCTGTTGCCGCGGTAGCCGCCGATGACGTTCGGGCTGACGCTGTTCTGCTGCGTCCACAGCCCAGGCAGAGCCAGCGCATATGGCGCAGGGGTCAGCGCCTGACGCGGGCTGAGAGCGGTGTAACTTCCGCTCCCCGCCGGGCAGCGCACGCCAATCTCCAGCCAGCGGGCGTCTCCGGTGAAAACGCTGCTGCCAAAGTCCAGGTCGGGGATGGTAAAGTAGCCATCGCTTACCGAAACGTTGCTCTTGGTCTGAGTCCCGCCAACCTGTAAACCCCCGCTGCTGGCGTCCCACAGGCTGAACTGGAAATCACAGGCGCCATTGACCGGCTCGCCGCCGCTCTTGAGCTGTCCCTGGTAGGTGAAAGCGGTGCCAAGCGCAGTCTGGGTGCTGACGCCCTCCTGGGGTAACGGCTCCTGAGCAGAGACCATCACGACGCCCGCAACCAGGCTGAGTGTGATCAACCCGATGATGAACCAAAACTTGCCCGACACGGTATCCCAACTCCTTTCACTCGATCACATGATCATCTTGCGGCGATGACCGGAGAGTGACAAACCGCTCGATGAAGGCGAGCAATTGGCGCGCCTCAGAAAACGTCATCCGCTCGCCGCTCTGCACATGCTCAATGCGACCCCGCCAGCTTCTCGCCTTTTCCGAACCTTCCCCCTGCCATTCCCACCAGAAGCGGACAACGAACGTGTTCTGCGGTTGCTCTGTGCGACCGGGCATCTGTACTCCAGAAAAAAAGGACTGCTCTTTCGTAAGAGCAGTCTAGCATACGGATATCAAAAAACTATCAAATGTTGATGGGGCTTCAATTCACGGATCGCGGCGGGCGTATTCCAGGTAACGTCGCCTTTGTTGCAGGTCAGGAATGCGGGAGGCTTTGGCGTTGATCATCGCCTCAGACAGTCTGTCCGCCTCGTCCGCCTCCTGGAAGCAGCGTAACGCCCGTAAAACCCGGGCGTGAGCGCGGTAAACCTGCTCGGTGCCAATCCAACTCTCATCGCCTCGCCGCGCAAGATCAACCGCACGCCGGGTGTGTTCCAGAGCTGACTCATAGTCGCTTTGTGCCAGCCAGACCAGTCCTATCTCCAGCTCACCCCACATCTCACAGACGCCCAAGCCGATCGCATTGGCGATTTGCGCCGCCTCCCTGGCGTGTGGGAGAGCCAGGGTGATGTCGCCCAGGTGACGTTCGACACGAGCCAGCCCTGCCAACCCGGCTGCCAGGGTTCCTCGACATTCCGCATCGCGCGCCACGGCAACTGCTTCGGTCAGGTAACCATGCGCCATTTGGGGTTCGCCGACAGCACACGCCGCCAATCCCTGCCCAATGAGCGCCTTCGCCAGTCGTCGGCGGTGTTGGATCGGGCGCGCTCGCTCGATGGCTTGCTCAAACCAGTACCGCGCTTCAGCCGCATCGCCCAGATGGAGCAAGGCGAAACCTATTCCAATCTCAGCCGCTACTCGTCCATGTTCGGTACGCAACACCTGTTGGATAGATAGCGCCTGACGAAAGGTTTCTTCTGCAGCCACATAGTTGCCCTGGCAGAGTTCCCAGGAACCGGACTGGGTCAAGCCATACCCCTCAGCGGATCGTGCGCCGATACGCCGGGCTAACTTCACATGCTCGCTCAGATACTGCTCTGCCTCAGCCATTCGCCCCATCTTCTGGAAGCTGGCTGCCATATCCAAGCCAGCCCAAGCCACGCCATTGTAGTCGCCAATCGTTACATGGATGGTATAGGATTCTTGCTGATAAGCGAGGGAACGCGCATAGTTTCCGAGGTGATAGTGCACATAACCCAGAATGTGTGTGATGTGCCGGCGCGTCTCGCTGTCTGTTTCTGGAACGATATCCAATGCAGATTCGAGAGCAGTCAGAGCTGGCTGTGGCTGCCCTAAAAAGTAATGGGCAAAACCAATCTGGGTCAACAGGTAGCAATACGCCGACGTATCCTGTAGATGGTCAGCAAAAACCAGTCCCTCCTGGGCTGCGGCAATGGCTTGCTTATACTGCGCATCCAGATTCAGATAACGGGCGCGCTGAATCCTGGTTTGCAAATGAAGGTAATCGTCGCCGCTGCTCTCGGCTAGCGCGCCAAGCGCTTCCAGATCAGCATCGAGCCCAGCCAGGCGCGCCTGAAGATAGCGCAGTTCGGCTCGGTTGATTAGAATCTGAGCGCGGCGACGCAGACATTCCACCTGCCTGAATTCGGGATCCAGTTGATCCAACAACAGCAGCGCCCGACCCAGGTGTTCCTCCGCCTCCTGCCAGGCAAACACCGCCATTGCCTTCTGCGCCGCCAATTCATGGTAATGCGTCGCCTTCTCTGCCTCGCCGCTGGCTTCAAAATGGTGGGCTAGCGCGCTGGATACAGAGGAGCGATCTGTATACAGAC